>JABLTO010121894.1_pt1 | contig 18786 bp, 18 predicted proteins | sample 7160091 | NCBI WGS metagenome assembly JABLTO01 (sample SAMN14651225, study PRJNA627086) | human gut metagenome | isolation source: feces | host: Homo sapiens
AACGAAGAGAAAGCTAGCGCCTTGAGACGCTAGCCTAGCAATCCATGGGCTTATAGCCCTAGAGCAAACCACCCTTTTTAAGGGTGGTTATGATTTTGAAAGGATCCTGGCGGAAAGTTGCAGAGGCTAAAAAAACAGACTCGGGAGAGATGAGAAGGTGAAACAGGAGGATCTGAAGAAGATCGAAGAGCTGATCCAGACTGTGAAATATGGAACAGTGATGTGACATCCGAAGATCAGGTGGAAAACGATGAAGTAGACGCAGCGTCTGCAATGAGTTATAATGAATATCTACTTCTTCTTGAAAACGGATACAGTGAAGATGATCTCAATGTGATCGATCCAAACAAAGAAGGCGAAAGTGCAACAGAGGATCACCAGATCGCAATGACTAAGAAGGTAGTAGAGTTCGTTGCGCCGGACGGCAATACGGACGAAATCGGTAAGCTGGATACGGATGCGCTGCAGCAGACTATCGATCTGGGCGTGCAGTCCGGCCTGATCAAAAAAGCAATCAGTCTGGACAAGAGCGTAGACAGTTCTTACTGGGAAAAGGCAGTAAAATAGTGAGTTGGCTGCAAAGACCGATGAGGCGGTGCTTTGCACGAAGATTGGAGAGGTGAGTAGCATGAGAAAAATACTGGTAAGCGAATGTTTATACGGTGGTCGGATCGTTCGGTATGATGCCGGCGATGTGACAGAAAAAGATCCTCGTTTTCTAAAGTGGAAAGAAGAGGGAAGACTGATTCCGATCTGCCCGGAAGTGTTCGGCGGTCTGCCGACTCCAAGACCGGATTCTCAGAGAATCGGCGATACGGTCCAGACAGGAGAAGGCGTCGATGTGACGAAGGAATATACTCTGGGTGCAGAAGAAGCTCTCCGGCTGGCGAAAGAAAACGATGTAGTCTTTGCCATCATGAAACAGGACAGCCCGTCCTGCGGCAGCAAATTCATTTACGACGGGACTTTCACCGATACGAAAAAAGAAGGGCAGGGTCTGGCTGTGGAATATCTGAGAAACGCCGGATTCAAAGTCTTTGCAGAAGAAGATCTGGATGAGGCTGAAAAGTTCTTGGCAGAAATAGAAAAATAAGATAAAAGACGGTGCATGGCATAAAGCTGTGCATCGTTTTTTCTTTGCAGAAAACCTGGGGAGAGAACTTTGCAGAAAAAAGCAGGTTCAGAGCTTTTGATGAGCGCTGACGCTGAGAAGAAAGCCGCAGCTGATCATGGAAGCCAGCATGGAAGAGCCGCCGTAGCTTAAAAATGGCAGGGTGATGCCGGTAACGGGCATGATCCCCAGGTTCATGGCAATGTTCTCAAAAGCCTGGAAGGAAAACATTGCGCTGATACCGGATGCCAGGAGAGTCCCTTGCAGATCGGAAGCGTATTTAGCGGTTTTCCAGGTATGATAAAGGAAGAATGCGAAGAGCAGAATGATGAGAAAACCACCGAGGAATCCCAGTTCTTCCACGATAGCGGCAAAGATGAAATCCGATTCCGGTACCGGCAGGAAGCCAAGAGAACTCTGGGTCCCGTGGAGGTAGCCTTTGCCTAAAAATCCGCCGGATCCGATGGCTGTTTTAGCATTCCAGACCTGATAGTTTCCGGGAAGACTGAGGTCATCCGGGTGGAGGAATGCATCGATCCGGTTTTTCTGGTATCCGGCCAGCAGAGAATAGATTATTGGAAGAAACCCGCAAAGGATCAGGAAAGCACGTCCGATCTGCTTCAGCTCAAGACCGGAGCAGAAGACCATGAAGATCCAGATGACGCAGAAAACACAGCCGCTGCCCAGATCTTCCTTTGCAACAATAAGAATATAAGGCAGCGCGAAGAGGGCGGCTTTCACAATGCCACAGGGAGTAGAAAGCTGCTCTTTTTTACGCGAGAGGTAAGATGCCAGGATCAGGATGAAAATCAGTTTAGCGATCTCCGAGGGCTGAAAAGTGAGTATGCCGACGCTTATCCAGGAGCGGGAGCCGTAGGAAGAAATGCCCAGCCCTGGAATGTAGACAGAAAGGAGCAGGAGGATCCCGGCGGGATAGAGATATTTTTCCAGGCCAATAAAATATCTGTAGCCCAGATTCATGACTGCTGCTGCAAGAGCAAGACCGACTATCAAGGCTGCAGATTGTATAAAAACTTCCCGGGAAGGAAAGGTCCCCTGTCCGGATGCAAGGCTCATCAGGCTGAAAATGCCCAGAATAGACAGCAGAATCGGTGAGATCATCACAAAGCGGCTGCAACGGCTCAGAATTTGCAAAAAATTGTTCATCGATTGACTCACTCCATTTTCTTGACGAGGTAGCTTAAAAAGTCTATAATAACATTGTGTGCTTTTAATAAAATTTTATTACTGTTTGAGTAATGTTTTGATATTTACAAGTAACCTGGATTTGAGGCTAAAACCTGGAAATGAGAAATGGAAAACAAGACTGAAATGAAAACCTGAAAAAAACAAATGAAAAGGAGGAGACCGTATGATGGTGTCAATAATTTTGATGATCGTTATTGGACTAGTCATGCTTGTCATAGGCATACTGGTTGGATATATACTGCGTAAATCGATCGGCGAAAAGACTATCGGCAACGCAGAACAGAAGGCAAAAAATATGATCCTCGACGCGGAAAACAGAGCGGAAACCGTGAAGAAGGAGTTGGTGCTGGAGGCCAAGGAAGAGGCTCACCGGCAGAGAAATGATCTGGAGAAGGAGATCCGGGAGCGGAGAAATGAAATTCAGAAATCGGAACGCAGACTGATCCAGAAAGAGGAATCTATCGACAGAAAACTTGAAAATATTGAAAAGAAAGAAGAAAGCATAATAAATAAAGAAAAGAGCATCACAAATAAACAGCAGGAAATGGATAAGGTGCTTAAAAGACAGCTGGATGAGTTAGAAAAGATCTCCGGCTACTCTACGGAACACGCACGGGAAATCATACTGCAGAAGGTAGAAAAGGAAGCGCGCAGCGATGCGGCAGCCCTGTATAAGGACATTGAGAGCAAGGCCAAGGAAGATGCAGACAAGAAAGCGAAAGAGATCATCACTGGAGCGATCCAGCGTTGTGCTGCCGACCACGTGGCAGAATCCACGGTATCTGTAGTACCGCTTCCTAACGATGAAATGAAGGGCCGGATCATCGGTCGTGAAGGTCGTAACATCCGTGCGATCGAAACGCTGACAGGGATCGATCTGATCATCGATGATACGCCGGAAGCTGTGATCCTGTCCGGTTTTGATCCGGTAAGAAGAGAGATCGCAAGACTGTCTCTCGAAAAGCTGATCGTGGATGGGAGGATCCATCCGGCACGGATCGAGGAAATGGTAGAAAAATCCGAGCGAGAAGTGAAAGCTATCATCAAAGAGGCCGGTGAACAGGCAACCTTCGATGTGGGTATTCACAACCTCCATCCGGAGCTGGTTAAACTGCTGGGACGCCTGAAGTACAGAACGTCTTACGGACAGAATGTGCTGAAGCATTCCGTCGAGGTAGCTCAGCTGGCAGGTCTGATGGCTGGCGAACTGGGTCTGGATGTGACCCTGGCCAAGAGAGCCGGACTGCTGCATGATATCGGTAAAGCTCTGGATCACGAACGAGAAGGTACTCACGTTGATATCGGTATCGAAGTGCTGCGTAAATATAAGGAATCCGAAGCTGTTATCAACGGTATGGCAGCTCACCACGGCGACTACGAGCCGAAGTCCATCGAGGCAGTTCTCATTGCAGCAGCGGATGCACTTTCCGCAGCGAGACCTGGTGCGAGAAGAGAAACGCTGGAGTCCTATATCAAGCGTCTACAGAAGCTGGAAGAAATCGCCAATACAACAGAGGGCGTAGACAAGTCCTTTGCGATCCAGGCAGGAAGAGAGATCCGCATTATCGCCAAGCCGGATGAGGTGGGCGACGATGCTATCGGACTCCTGGCACGTGACATTTCCAAGAAGATCGAATCGGAACTGGAGTATCCGGGACAGATCAAGGTCAATGTTGTCAGAGAAACAAGAGCAGTTGATTATGCAAAATAATTCAGAAAGGCGGATTTTCGGATCCGCCTTTTTTCCAGAAGGAAGAAGAATATGATATATATCGATAACAGTGCAACAACAAAACAGTATCCGCAGGTGACGGAGACGATGATGAAGTATATGGAAGAGTATTTCGGCAACCCGTCGTCCATGTACCAGCTGGGGCTGGACAGCGAGAAGGCAGTCAAGCATGCCAGAAAACAGGTGGAAGAGGCTATGGGAGCCGGAAACGGGACTTTGATCTTCACCTCTGGCGGAACAGAAGCGGATAATACTGCTATCTTTGGTGCAGCAAGGGCGCTGCGCCGTCGCGGAAACAGGATCATCACGTCGGCCGTAGAACATCCGGCTGTGCTGGAATGCTGTAAACGTCTGGAGCAGGATGGTTACGACGTAGTTTATGTTGGTGTGGATGACAAATGCAGACTGGATCTTGAGCGGCTTGAGGATGCGATCGATGAAAACACCATCCTGGTGAGCCTGATGCAGGTCAATAATGAAGCCGGAACCATCATGCCGGTGGATGCGGTCAAGGATCTGATGAAGAAAAAGAACGCGCCCGGCTGGTTTCACTGCGATGCGGTGCAGAGCTTCGGAAAGCTGCAGGTGCCGGAAAGTGCGGATCTGATCTCCGTCAGCAGCCACAAGATCCACGGCCCTAAGGGAGCGGGAGCATTGTTTGTGAGAAAGGGAATCCATCTGCCGGCACTCATTGAAGGCGGCGGTCAGGAGAGCGGCAATCGTTCCGGCACGGAGAATGTCCCAGCTATTACGGGATTTGGAACGGCGGCGGAGCTTTCTGCAAAGGGTCGCGATGAGGAACGTCAGCGTGTCTCGGTAATGCGCCGCGCACTGCTGAATGGTCTTAAGGATAACCTGGAGGATCTTAGGATCAACAGCGTAGAAGAAGATGGTGTGGAGTCTGGTCAGTGCTGCAGCTCCATCCTGAACATCTCGTTTCTGGGAACGCGGGGCGAAGTGCTGCTCCACACCCTGGAGCAGGACGGCATATACGTATCGACAGGTTCAGCGTGTTCGTCCAACAAAAAAGGTCAGAGCCATGTGCTGGGAGCCATGGGATTAAAGGATAAAGAGATCGAAGGCGCACTGCGATTCAGCTTCGGGCGATTTAATGAAATCGATGAAATGGAGATCGTTGTGGACAAGGTGACGGCGGCAGTGAAGCGTTTCCGCAGGCTGGGAAGTTTCCGGTAGCCGCGGAGCGTGCTTTGCAGGAAAAACCGCAGAGCGGACTTTGCAGGAATGGCAGGAATGCGCAGAGCGAAGCCTGCAGAATAGAAGATAAGGGAGAAGATTGACGTATGGATACGAAAAAAGAACATATTTTTATTGTGAGATGCGGGGAAGTTGCTCTGAAGGGCATGAACAAGCCGTATTTTGAACGGATGCTGGTGGAGCGGATCAAGAAGCTTTTAAAAAAGTTCGACGGCATCAGTGTCAAGAGACAGGAAGGTCTGATTTTCGTTCGCGCAGACGGAGCACTGAATAAGCAGGAGATCATCCATGAGATCTCCAAGGTATTCGGCGTAGCATCCATCAGTCCGGCGGTAGAGTGTGAGAGCACCATGGAATCCATCGGCGAGGCTGCTGTAAAGTATATGCTGGAGGCCATTGAGGAGAGAGGCATCAAGACCTTTAAGGTCGAAGCGAAGAGAGCGGACAAGAACTTCCCGGTGAAGTCTCCGGAGATCGGCAGACAGATCGGCGCGGTGGTATTAAAGGGCTGCAAAGTTCTCAAAGTGGATGTGCATCATCCGGATTGCCTTTTGTTTGTGGATGTTCGGCACGATAAATCGTATATTTACCAGGATAAGATCGCTGGATTCGGTGGTCTGCCGCTGGGAACCAACGGCAAAGGTCTGTCCCTTCTGTCCGGCGGAATCGATTCTCCGGTCGCTACCTGGATGATGGCCAAGCGGGGCATGATGATCGAAGCGATCCACTTCCATTCCTTCCCGTATACCAGCCAGAGAGCGCAGGAAAAGGTGGAAGATCTGGCTTCTATCGTGGCGACCTACTGCGGCCGGTTCAAGATGCACGTGATCAATCTGCTGCCGATCCAGGAACAGATCGTGGCAAACTGTCCAGAAGAAGAAACGACGATACTGGTGCGCCGGTTCATGATGCGGATCGCACAGGAAATCGCTAAGAATACAGGCTGCGGAATGCTGATCACCGGGGAAAATCTGGGACAGGTGGCCAGTCAGACGGCAGAAGCTCTGGTGGTGACGGATCAGTCGGTTTCCCTGCCGGTCATGCGTCCGCTGATCGCTATGGATAAGGTGGATATCATGGACAAAGCGCAGGAAATCGGCACTTACGAAACGTCCATCCAGCCGTATGAGGACTGCTGCACGGTATTTCTGCCGAAGCATCCTGTGACGAAGCCGAAGCTGGATCGGATCCTGGCGTCGGAAAGCAAGCTGGACTGTGAGAAGCTGATCGCAGATGCGGTGGCGTCGGAAGAGATCGTCGACATTTTCCCACAGTAAAGGCGAAAAGTAGAACCTTTTCAACAGTATCTCTTAAGGACAACCCCTTTTGTGAAGACTATAATGATAATGTAGTCTTTGCAAAGGGGGATTTTTTATGGAAGTCATGTTTCGAAGCTCAGGAAGTGTACTGATTACGTTATTAAGAGGCGATATCGATCATCACACGGCGTCGGCGCTGCGGCATACCATCGATCAGTCCATGAAGGAGTTTGGGTGCAGCGATCTAGTGATGGATTTTTCGGGCGTTGGATTTATGGATAGCGCAGGTATCGGCGTCGTGCTGGGACGGTATAAAAAACTGGTGAAGTCAGGCGGCAGGATCTGTATCAGCGGATGCAGTCCGCACGTGGCGCGGCTTTTAGAAATGGCAGGCGTATTTTCGCTGGTGCAGCAGGCGGATACCCAGGAGCAGGCGGAGTCGATGCTGCAAAGCGCTCCGCAGATGACAGGGGAGGTTTGATAGATGAACAATAAAATGAAAACGGCGTTCAGTGCGCTGGCGGAAAACGAAGCCTTTGCCAGGTCTGCGGCTGCGGCTTTTGTGATGCCTCTGGATCCGACGGTGGAGGAACTGACGGAGATCAAGACAGCTGTATCAGAAGCAGTGAGCAACAGCGTGATCCATGGATATGCCGGTTGGGAAGATCGGGCGCAGGCCATGGTGGAGATGGAATGTGAAATCAATGAGAACGGCCGGGTGACGATCATCGTGAGGGATCACGGTCGCGGAATCGACAACGTGGAGAAAGCCATGCAGCCGCTGTTTTCTACAGTGGAAAGCGAAGAGCGCTCCGGCATGGGATTTACAGTAATGGAAAGCTTTATGGACAAGCTGCAGGTAAAGTCAGAGGAAGGGGAAGGGACTACCGTGACGATGACGAAATATCTGGATCTGGTCAGTGGCCTATAAATATGTACCGGTTGCTAAGGAGGATACATATAAACTAATTGATGCAGCACAAAACGGAGACCGCCGGGCGCGGGATCTGGTAGTCGATCAAAATATCGGGCTGGTAAAGAACCTGGCAATGAGATATGCATCGGGATACTATGAGCCGGAGGACCTGATGCAGGTGGGATTTGTGGGACTGGTCAAGGCAATCGACCGGTTCGACACGGGCTATAACGTTATGTTTTCGACCTATGCAGTCCCGATGATAATGGGGGAAATCAAGCGTTATATCCGAGATGACGGCAAAATCAAAATCGGCAGACAGATGAAAACAGAGATGAAAAATCTCAAGAAACTTCAGCAGGATTATTATCATAAACATGGCGTCAGTCCGAGAGTCAGCTGGCTGGCTGATAAGATGGGGATTTCGCGGGAGCATGTTTTAGAGATCCTGGAAGCTATTGAATCTCTGTCCAGCATCGAGAGTCTGGACAATGAATCGATCCCGGAAGGAATGCACGGCGGTGAATACGTGGATGAGGAGGCGCAGAATGTAGATCTTATCGATCTGAAGACCGCTATCCGGGACCTGGAGGAACGGGAGCGCCAGATCATCGTCCTCCGCTACTTCAAGGATATGACTCAACAGCAGATTGCCGGGATCCTGGGGATTTCCCAGGTCCAGGTCTCACGCATCGAGAAAAAAGTGCTGGAACGGATGCGGGAGAAGATGATGGGGTAGGAGTGCGGGATGCTAGTGTTGGGAGGCAGGGGTTTGGAGCCAGGGATTCTAGTGCTGGGAGGCAGGGGAGCATAGCCCTTGTTCAGTGGGCAGGACACCACGTTTTTATTTGCACTATGAATTCCCAGATCGAAAATTATCTGATCTAATTGGGAATTAATCTCTTGATTCAGATGTTTGCTTGCATCATGAATTCCCAGATTTGATTTTTTCAAAGCCATATGGGAAGTTCGATACTGTAAATGTTTCAAGATCCATGCGCCGCACTCGTTACGATTCCTCAAAAGATAAAAAAACTGTTTATCTGGGAACTGTTTTTCTCTGCGCTGTAAATATCTTGTAAAGCAGTTCCCAACTTGCTGTTTTATTTTGAAAAATGGGAATTCATGAAGGAAGGCACAGATCATAAGAAGTAAAAAATCCAAATCAAGGCCGTTTTTTTCGTGATCTGGGAATTCATGATTTTCCGGCCGCTCAGGCCCTTTCGGCTTCGAGTCCCTCTATTCTATGCACACAAAAATAAAAGCACCCACTTCATAGGTGCTTTCATTTTGGCGCGCCATTAGGGACTCGAACCCCAAACCTCCGCATTCGTAGTGCGTTACTCTATCCAATTGAGCTAATAGCGCTTATTCAGTTTACAACATTAATAATTATACACTAGACACATGGGGAATGTCAAAGAAAATTTTGTGCTGCAGAGGATTTTTTTGACGGATATATTTATAGCTGATATTAAGTTTTCTTTTTCTTAAACATTTCTTGTCGTACCCCTTGACATTAGAGTTACTCCAACCTTTATAATAATACCAGTGATAGACAATAGAGGTGCTTTATAATGAAACCGGGATTTACAGTAGGAGAAACGGCACGGATCTGTTCAATACCGGCAGATACGCTGCGTTATTATGATAAAATCGGTCTGATTCATCCTAGCGTAATAGGCGAAAATGGATATCGATATTACAAGTATGAGGACTTCCTGTTTTTAAATACGATCAAGTATCTGAAAAAACTGGGGATGCCTCTGGCAGATATGAAAAAGCTTTTTGATCGTCGCTGCAAAGAAGCTACCCGGCAGAATTTTTTTCTTCAACTGGATCAAATCAACAAGCAGATCAGGGAACTGCAGGGCATTCGGTTGCAGTTACTTAGAAACATCCATTACTTTGATCTTACGGACAATCTGGATCTGGAGAAACAGGCGCCTGAAATCCGGGAATATCCAGACAGACAGGCGATTTTATCACATGGAGAGAGTGTGAAACGAAAATCACGGATCAAAGAGCAACCTGTTTCGGCTGACTTTTCTAAAGGAAAATCCTATGATATGCTTCTAAGTGATGTTTTAGAGGAGCTCGGTCAGGAAAATTTCTGGAGTATGGGTCCATCGATCTGTGTTAAAGCGAAAGGAGATATTCTTTCAGGACGATTTGACAGGCCGCGTGCGGCAGGGAATATGCTGGTGGGAGAATCACAGAGCAATAAAGCGGAAAAGGTGCCGGGCGGATCGTATGCTTGCCTGTATCACGGTGGCAGCCTGGAGCACATGGAGGAAAGTTACCAGCGGCTTCTCAAGTATGTTGAAGCGAATAATCTTGAAATCACAGGGGATATCTACGAGATTTTTCTCGTGGATACCATCGATACGAAAATCGATGAGGAACTGGTGACTCACATTCAGATCCCGGTGAAGCGGCGAACGCTGTGAATCTGTCGGGAGCGGGTAGCAGGCGAGGAGACCTCATACCATAACTTGGCAATTTGTTTTTCATGAAAGAAAAAAGAAATAGTAAACTGCGATATGCTGCTGTTGATCAAGTACCGACAGTAGCATATTGTAGTTATAGCAGGAGAGAAATTAATGAAACGACTTTTAAATATTGATTTCGCACTGGTGCAGGCTATCTACTGGATGCTGTACACGGTAGCAGGATCCTTTGTTTCTGTGCTGCTGCTGGAAAAAGACTACACCAATGCGTCCATCGGGACGATCATCGCGGTGGGCAGTGTGCTGGCCATCCTTCTGCAGACGGTGATCACCCATGTGACGGATCGGTCTTCCCGCTTGGACAGCATCGGAATGATCAAGATACTGACTTTGCTTTTGGCGGCTGGCGTATTTGCGGTACTCTTGATCGGTGAAAAATCCGCAGCGCTGACCATCGCTTATGTAGGCGTGATCATCCTGCATACCGCCATGCATCCCTTCGTCAATGCTCTCAGTTTCAAGCTGGAGGAGACGGGTCTGCAGGTCAATTACGGCGTGGGACGGAGCATGGGATCCTTGGCGGCTGGCGGTATCAGCTTCGTGCTGGGCTATCTGGTTGTCTGGTTCCAGCCGGAGATCGTCCTGTATCTGGCACTGGTAAATCTGGCCCTTCTGACGCTGGTGATCTTCGCTACCGGGCATCATTACAAGAAGACTATGTCGAGCCATAAGGATATTCCGAAAAATTTTGATCCTGCAAAGAATCCGGCGCGGCAGTCTATCGGAATGCTGGAGTTTATGCGGCGCAACCGGATTTTTGCATTTATGAGCCTTGGCATTATCGCATTGTTTTTCGGCAATGTGATTCTGGAGAATTTTACGATCCAGATCGTGGAAGGTATCGGCGGTGATACAACAAATATGGGAGTCGTGATCCTGCTGCTGTGCCTTTTTGAAATGCCGGCCATGATAGGATTTCACAGATTGAAGCAAAGGTTTTCCTATGTGATGTTACTGCGTATCTCGGCACTGTTTTTTACCATAAAGATCATCATCATGTATCTGGCGCATTCCATGACCGCATTCTATCTGGCGCAGCTCTGCCAGATCCCGGGATATGGACTTTTCTTCCCGGCGATGGTGAATTTCATCGACCATATCATGGGGAAAGGAGAAGCCTTGAGGGGACAGGCAGTGTTTACGGTGGCACTGACGCTGGGTAATGTCATCGGAAGTATTGCAGGCGGCATGATACTGGATCAGTACAGCTCACATACGCTGCTTCTGGCGGGATCGATGGTCTCTGCTGTTGGTTCCGTTCTTATTATAAGTCTGGTACATCGTGTTGACAATTTTACCTGAAAAAGAGTAAAATAAGAACGGTAAAAAACGGAAGGGAGAGATTCAAATGACAAACGAAGTAATCCAGAATATAATCACAAGAAGATCCATCAAACAGTACAAGGATCAGCAGATCACGGACGAAGAACTGCAGACGGTTCTCGATGCTGGACTGTATGCGCCGTCCGGCATGGGAATGCAGAGTCCGGTCATGGTAGTGGTGCAGGACAAGGATACTATGGCTCAGATCGTTCGTATGAATGCGGCGGTCATGAACGCTACCAGCAATCCGTACTACGATGCACCTACAGTCATTCTGGTATTGGCTCCAACGGACAGAACCACATACATCGAGGATGCAAGCTGCGTGCTGGATACCATGATGCTTGCAGCTCATTCCATCGGTCTGGCTTCCAGATGGATCCACAGAGAACGTCAGATGTTCGAAACAGAAGAAGGCAAGGAGCTCATGAAGAAATGGGGTATCCCGGAAAACTTTGCAGGTGTCGGAGCGCTGGCTCTCGGATATGCTGACTGTGAACTTCCTGAGCCAAAGGAGAGACGCGAAGGCAGGATCATCTACGCAGATAAATAAGAATGAAAAAATGAGGTGGGATTTTGTGTCTCATCTCATTTTTAGATTTGATTGTTTGATGGATTTGTAGTATTATATACAAAGGGGAGGTACGGCGTATGACAGATCGGACATCCGGCGGACAGCAAAAGCTGGAAGCCCATGTGGCAAAAACGCTGCAGGAAAACAACATACAGCAAAAGGATTTGATCAATGGCATGATGCAGGCGGATGATGCCGGCTGTTGCTTTGCTGATAAAACCATTACCTTTGCTTTCCCCGTTCAGCCATGGCAGGCAAATCGGGCAGGACATCTTCACGGCGGGATCATATGCACGGCATTCGATATTACGATTGCTGCATTGGCCCGTTTTTTTGCGGGCAAAAACTATGCGCCGACTATCAGTCTGGACGTCAAGTTTATTCGGCCTGTTAAAGTGGGAGACAGGATGCTGGTTACTGCAAAGGCTGTCGCCACGGGACGGCGGATCACCCAGTTGACCTGCGAAGCGTACAGTGAGCAGACAGGGAAGCTGGTGGCGTCGGGTGCGTCAGTTTACATGAATGTGGACACGACAAAAGAGCATCAGAACAGCGAGCAGGATCCCTCAGATCAATGATAGGAAATGCGGAACAAGTGCTTGCATAAACATTTGATTTCGTGTATAATTATTTATAACGAAGCGACAGAAATGTCGCTTATTCACTGTGTAGAATAAGATGATGGAGAGAATTATGGTAAAAACGATCGAAGAAATGGAAGGTTTGATTTATCTGGAAGATGGAACCGTGTTTAAAGGAATCGGCTTCGGCGCACGGGGAACTGCTGTGGGAGAGCTGGTTTTCAACACATCCATGACAGGTTATCAGAAGATCTTGACAGACCCGTCCTATAAGGGCCAGATCATTACGATGACCTACCCGCTGATCGGAAATTACGGGGTCAGTGATATTGATAATGAGTCCGATGGGATTCATGCATTTGGGCTTGTGATCAAGGATCTGTGTGACATGCCTTCTAACAGCAACAGCGTTATGAGCCTGGATCAGTGGCTCAGGGAGCAGAAAGTTCCTGGCGTATTCGGTGTTGATACAAGGCAGATCACAAAGAAAATCAGAAAGTTTGGAACGGTGAAATGCCTTATTAGTACAGAAGACATCTCAATCGCGGAAGCGAAGGAGCTTTGCAGCAAAGGGGAGCTGAGAGGTGACTGGATGAAGGAAGCTTCTACAAAAGAAAAGTATGTTCTGGAACCAACTGCTGTGACGGAAGAAAAGCCGTATGAGGTGGCTGTTCTGGATTTCGGTGTAAAAACCAATATTCTGCGTTGCCTGCAGGTGAGAAACTGCAGACTTACCGTGTATCCGTACGGAACACCTGCGGCGGAAATTTTGCAGGAAAACCCGGATGGTATCTTTCTGACCAACGGACCTGGAGATCCGGAGGAAGCAAAAGAAGCTATCGAGGAAGTACACAACCTGATAAGGACCAGTGAAGTGCCGATGTTCGGTATCTGTATGGGACATCAGATCCTGGCGCTGGCTCTGGGCGGCAAGACATATAAACTGAAGTACGGACACCGTGGAGGAAACCACGGAGTATATGACAAGGAAACCAAACGTTCCTATATCACTTCACAGAACCACGGATATGCTGTACAGCACGAGAGTATCATTCTGAAGGGAATGGAAGTAACGCACCTGAATCTGAACGACGGAACGGTAGAAGGTATGGAGCATCGTGATCTGCCTATTTTCTCGGTACAGTTCCATCCTGAAGCATCTCCGGGGCCGGATGACAATGCTTATTTGTTTGACAAGTTTATCAACAGAATGAAGGGGGACAGGGAAAATGCCTAAGAAAACATCACTGAATAAGATCCTGATCATCGGATCAGGTCCGATCGTTATCGGACAGGCAGCAGAATTTGACTATGCCGGAACACAGGCCTGCAAGGCGATCCGGGAGGAAGGCATCGAAACGATCCTGGTCAACAGCAACCCTGCCACCATCATGACTGATAAAGGAATCGCGGATAAAGTATATATGGAGCCGCTGACGGAGGAAGCCTTGGAACAGATCCTGGACAAGGAACGTCCGGACGGCATGCTGGCAGGATTTGGAGGACAGACAGGTCTGAATCTGGCTATGGAGCTGGATCACAAAGGCATTCTGAAAAAATACGGCACAGAGCTTCTGGGCGTTAACCGGGAAAGCATCAAAAAGGCAGAAGACCGGGAAGAATTCAAGAAGCTGATGCAGGAGATCGGCGAGCCGATCCCGAGCAGCATCATCGCAACGTCTATGGAAGAATGCTACGACTTTGTCAAGGAAGAAGGATTTCCTGTGATCATTCGTCCGGCATATACACTGGGCGGCACAGGCGGCGGTATCGCAGAAAACATGGAACAGCTGGAGATGCTTTGCTATAAAGGCATGGAGAACAGTGCTATCGGACAGATCCTGCTGGAAAAATCTGTAGCAGGATGGAAGGAAATCGAGTACGAAGTGATCCGCGACGGCAGAGACAACTGCATCATCATCTGCAGCATGGAAAACCTGGATCCGGTAGGTGTACATACAGGTGACAGTATCGTCGTAGCTCCGACGCAGACGCTGCGTGATGCAGAATATCAGATGCTCCGTGACGCATCTATTAAAATAATACGCAGCCTGGGAATCAAGGGCGGCTGCAACGTGCAGTTCGCACTGGATCCGGATACGGGAAAATATATCGTAATCGAGGTAAATCCTCGCGTAAGCCGTTCTTCGGCTCTGGCTTCGAAGGCGGCAGGATATCCTATTGCCAAGATCGCAGCTAAGATCGCACTGGGATACAATCTGGATGAGCTTTCCAATTATGTAACGCAGACTACGAGTGCCTGCTTCGAGCCGGTTCTTGACTATGTTGTCGTAAAGTTCCCGAAGTGGCCGTTTGACAAGTTCCGGACGGCATCAAGGCACCTGGGTACTCAGATGAAAGCCACCGGTGAGGTCATGTCCATTTGCAGGACCTTCGAGAGCGCGCTGCTGAAAGCCCTGACTTCCATCGAGATCAAGTGTGACGGTCTGCACATCCCGTTTGTGTCCAACCTGAACGACGAGGACCTGATCGAGAAGATGAAGGCCTGCGACGATGAACGTATCTTCTGTATCGCGGAAGTGATGCGCCGTGAACTGATGGACGTGGAAGCTCTGTATCAGATGCTTAAGATCGACCGCTGGTTCCTTAACAAGATCCAGGGGATCATCGACATGGAGCACCAGCTGCAGAAGGGACCTCTCACCAAGGAACTGGTTTACGAGGCAGAATACCGCGGCTTTACTGACAGCGATATCATCGAGCTGTCCGGCATTTCCAGAGATGTTTTGCAGGACATTCGTGTATATAATGACATTTATCCGGTATATAAAATGGTTGATACCTGTGGCGGGGAGTTTGATGCGGTAACGCCGTACTACTACTCCTGCTACGACGAAGAAGATGAGAGCGTGCCGAGCCATGAAAAGAAGATCCTGGTTATCGGTTCCGGTCCGATCCGGATCGGTCAGGGTATCGAATTTGACTACTGCTGTGTGCAGGGCGTTTGGGCTATCAAGGATCTTGGATATGAAGCTATTATCATGAACAACAACCCGGAAACCGTAAGTACCGACTTTGATACATCTGACAAGCTGTACTTCGAGTCGCTCAACATCGATGACGTTATGAACGTTATCAAAAGAGAGCGTCCTTACGGCGTGATCCTGCAGTTTGGAGGACAGACTTCGCTGAATCTGGCAGAAAAGCTCAACAGCCGGAGCATCAATATTTTAGGAACTGCATATCATAACATCGACCTGGCGGAAGACCGTGAAAAGTTCTGTGAATTGCTGGAATCTCTCCACATCGCAGTGCCGGAAGGCCTTGCCGTTACCAACGAAGAAGAAGCTTTTGAAGCAGTAAGACGACTGGGTTATCCTCTGGTAGTGCGTCCTTCCTATGTTATTGGCGGACGTGCGATGCAGGTCGTGTATAACGATACAGAACTGACACGTTATCTGAAGGAGGCAGTATCGCTTTCTACGGAGCATCCGGTGCTCATCGACCAGTACATCCAGGGTAAGGAAATCGAAGTCGATGCTATTGCGGACGGCGAGGACATCCTGATCCCGGGAATCATGGAACACATCGAGCGAGCGGGCGTCCACTCCGGCGACAGTATTTCCGTATATCCGGACTACTCCCTCTCCGAAGATGTGGAAGCAACTTTAGTAGATTATACAAAGCGTATTGCAAAGGCTCTTAACGTAGTGGGGCTGGTAAACATCCAGTACGCTTACGATGGAAACAAGATCTATGTGATCGAAGTAAATCCGCGTGCATCTCGTACTGTACCGATCCTCAGCAAAGTAACCCGCGTGCCGATGGTAAAACTGGCCGTTGCAGCTATGCTGGGACACAAGCTTTCGGAAAGCGACTACGGTACAGGTCTTTACAAGAGAAGCGAAGAATATGCGGTCAAGGTTCCGGTGTTCTCCAGTGCTAAGCTGACGGATATGGATATAGCCCTGGGACCTGAAATGAAGTCTACGGGTGAGGTGCTGGGTATCGATAAAGAACTGGATAAGGCGCTTTACAAGGGATTCCTTGGAGCAGGCATGAACATTCCGACAGAGGGAAATATCTTCGTTACTCTGAAGGATTCCGAGCAGAACCAGTATACTGCTGACATACTCAGCGACTACATAGAGGCGGGATTCAAAATGTACGTAACGGACGATACCATGGACTTCTTCAAGGCACACGATCTTCCGGCTGAGGAGATGGATTACGATACGGCACAGAAGTGGATCATGAATCACAGCACCGACAGCGAAGAAAAGCTGGCTATGGTCATCAATCTGCCGACTGTGGCAAACCGCAAAAATACGGACAGCTTCCCGGTAAGAAGAAAAGCTATTGAACGTGGTATTTCTGTTATGACATGTATGGATACAGCGTGGGCATTCCTGAAAGCGATCCGACTGAAACAGAATGATACGAAGCTGGAATACAAGGCTCTGGACTGATCTGAAATCCTGGATCAGAAATAAATTTAATTTTTTTCTGGAAATCAACACATTTTTTTGATATGATGAACAGGTACAGAAGGTACAGGTAAGAAAGAATAACGTCGAAAGGTTGTATCTATAATGTTAATACTTATTTTAGGTCTGATATTCGGGATCGTACTTTTGATTCTGGTAGGCAGAAGTGTAAAAAAGAATAGTCGGGAACGTCTTCGCTATGGTGACAGACTGATCAAGATCACAGAGATCATCAAGATCCTGCTGCTGTTTATAACAGCATTATATGTAATCGCGTTTATTATCGTGATCATCAAGACCTGGATGGTGTAAAAGATCCATAAGAAGATAAAACGGACAGCGACCATTGTCGATAAGCGACAGGTGCTGTCCGTTTTTTACGTTTTTATAGAGATCGCATTGAGCCTTCTGCAAAGATCTCTGCCGGAGATTCTGCAAAGATCCGGATCCGGCGTTCTGCAAAGATCTGAGCACGGCGTTCTGCAAAAAAATCGAATCTAGGATACCGTCTGTGTTTCGGCAAGACCGGCTGCCTGAAGCATTTTCTCGCGGAAAAAGTAATTGAATGCGAAGATGCAGCGTCCAACGCAGATCATGGCAGCCAAGGTGCCGATGCCGACGCCTACGATACTGCCGGAAGCCACCATGCCGATACAGCAGGTAATGGCTACGCTGGTGATGTCGATGAGGTTTTTGCCGAAGCCCAGATTACGTCTGCACCGTTCGCCGACAACCTTGGCCAGACCGTCGGCTGGATTGGGGATCAGCTTCATATTGACGCTCATGGAAACGCCGATGCCAGTCATTATGACGGCGATGATCAGCATGATAAAACGTGCCGTGAGAGATGGATCCGTCAGTCCCAGACTTTGCAGGAGAAGGTCAAAACCTGTATCAAAGAACTGCAGGAGCAGGCTGAAGGCCACGGAAAACGGCAGCTGCAGCCAGTCGGTCCACTTTCTTGATTTTCCTTCCAGAAGGATCTCGATCAATGTAAACGCTGCATACATCAGGAACGCCAGAAAGGCGAAGTTGAGGTGCCAGATCTGTGATATGGCGAAGGGCATGGAGATCAGCGGTGAAACACCCAGATCGGTCTTGGTGTTGAGGCTGATTCCGCATGCTAAAATAATCATACCTGCGGTATAAATGGTGTAACGTGATAAAAATCGTGGATTCATAAACAAATGCTTCTTTCTTTTCTGATTTCGTGGTATGCAGGGCAGAAATGCATGCTAGAATCTGTCGCTGTAGTTGAGGATGCTGCGGATATAACCTGCCCTCGGCTTGTTTTTATTACCGCTGCCCATAATGGTGGAATAATAGACGATGGACGCCTCGAAACTGTCCGGTGTGGTACGGACGATGGCATAGGATCCGTCGCTGTTATCCCTTGGCTGAGAGAGGCTGCCGGGGTTGACCAGATAGATGCCGTCTTCCTCCGTGACCAGTGCTTTGTGAGTATGGCCGAAGAAAACGGCCTTGCAATTTTCCTCCATCGCTTTGTAATACAGATTGTCCAGACGGTAATTGACGTGCTGCATATGACCATGGGTCAGCAGGATCCGTCCGTAGTCGGTCTCGATGATCTCGAAGTCGTCTGCACTGTAGCTGCCGTCACAGTTGCCCTTGACTGCTACGACAGGAATTCCGAATTCCCGTTCCAGCGCACGCCCGTCTTCCAGGTGATCTCCTGTATGCGCAATAAGATCCAGATTGGTCAGTTTCGGGAAGATTTCCCGTATTTTGTTCAGTTGTCCATGTGTGTCACCGATTACTAAAATTTTCATAAATATAGTGTATCACAAACAAGTTGTAGGTTTGTCAAACATATGTTACACCATCAAGCACGAAATCATCTAAAACAGTTTGAGGAGATTTCCATCCCAGCGGGCGCATAGGAAAACG
>JABLTO010093969.1_pt1 | contig 18783 bp, 18 predicted proteins | sample 7160091 | NCBI WGS metagenome assembly JABLTO01 (sample SAMN14651225, study PRJNA627086) | human gut metagenome | isolation source: feces | host: Homo sapiens
AACAGGGAGGAACAACACACATGAAGAAACTGATGGGCATTCTGCTGGCCGCCTCTATGGTGTTCAGCCTGGCCGCCTGTGGTTCCACCGCTGACACTGCTGCCAGCAGCGCCGCCGGTACCACTGCTACTGCCGAGGGCAGCAGCGACAATCAGGCACCCGATGTCAAGGTCGGCGCCATCATCCTGGGCGATGAGACCGAGGGCTACAGCGCCGCGCACATCAACGGCATCAAGGAAGCCGCTGCCGAGCTGGGCATGAGCGAGGACCAGATCGTCTGGAAGTACAAAATCCCCGAGGGCGGCAAGACCGCCGATGCGGCTGAGGATCTCGTCGGGCAGGGTTGCAACCTGATCCTGTCCAACTCCTACGGCCATCAGACCTACATGGTCGAGGAAGCCGAGAAGTACCCCGATGTCAACTTTGTGGCCATGACCGGCGACTTCGCCGCTATTTCCGATCTCGATAACTTCTACAATGCTTTTACCGCTGTTTACCAGAGCCGCTATGTCTCCGGCGTTGTCGCTGGCATGAAGATCAAGGAACTGGTCGAGTCCGGCACGCTGACCCCCGAGACCCAGCCTGACAGCTTCACCGCTGACGGCAAGGTCAAGATCGGCTACGTCGGTGCTTACAACTACGCCGAGGTCGTTTCCGGTTACACCGCTTTCTTCCTGGGCGTCCAGAGCGTATACCCCGATGTTGAGATGGAAGTCATGTACACCAATTCCTGGTTCGACATCGACAAGGAAGGCGCTGCCGCTGAGGCTCTGATCGCCAATGGCGCTGTCATCATCGGCCAGCACGCCGACTCCACCGGCGCTCCCGCTGCTACCCAGAAGCTGAAGGACGCCGGCAAGATCTGCTACTCTGTCGGTTACAACATCGACATGCTCGCCACCGCTCCCACCGCAGCCCTGACCTCCGCCACCAACGTCTGGAAGGTCTACTACAAAGAGCTGTTCGAGGGTGCCCAGGCTGGCAGCATCCCGCAGGATTGGTGCAAGGGCTACGAGGATGGCGCTGTTGCCATCACTGACCTTGGCCCCGAGTGCGCTGACGGCACTGCCGAGAAGGTCGCCGAGGTTGAAGCGGCCTTGAAAGACGGCAGCCTGCATGTCTTTGACACCAGCAAGTTTACCGTGGGCGGCGAGACTGTCACCACCGCTCCTATTGACCTGACCTACTACGATTACAGCACCGGCGCTCCCGTTGCTGTCTACGAGGGCGAGACCAAGGAGGCTATCTCCGACGGTTACTTCCATGAGGGCGAGCTGCGTGCAGCCCCCACCTTCTCCCTGCGCATTGACGGCATTATCGAAGATGCTGACCCTGTTGCTTAATAGCTGACGGGGATCCAAGAGGGAAGACTGCGGCGATCCGCAGCCTTCCCTTTTGGTGGTTTTATAAATTGTTCCTACCCTATATTAAATAACCTTGAGAGGAGCCTGCAAAATGGCGCAGACCGAATACGCCGTGCGTTTGCAGCACGTCACCAAGACCTTTGGCCCCGTGGTAGCCAACAAGGATGTCTCGCTGGGCGTGCGCCGCGGCGAAATTCTGGCCCTGTTGGGCGAAAACGGCAGCGGCAAAACTACCCTGATGAACATGATCGCCGGCATCTACTACCCCGATGAGGGCGAGATCTATGTGGGGGACAAGGTTGTTACCATCCGCTCCCCGCGCGATGCGCTGGACCTGGGCATCGGCATGATCCACCAGCATTTCAAACTGGTGGATGTGTTCACCGCAGCGGAAAACATCGCCCTTTCGATGGGCAGCGGCAAGTATGACCTGAAAAAAGTCCAGGACAAGGCCCGCGCCATCTGCGAAAAATACCAGTTTGCCCTCGACCTGAACCAGAAGGTCTACGAGATGAGCGTCAGCCAGAAGCAGACGCTGGAGATCGTCAAGGTGCTGTACCGCGGCGCGGATATCCTGATTCTGGACGAGCCCACCGCCGTGCTGACCCCGCAGGAGACCGAACGCCTGTTCACGGTCATCCGCAACATGAAAGCCGACGGCAAGGCCGTCATCATCATCACCCACAAACTGCATGAAGTGCTGTCCATCAGCGACCGCGTAGCCATTCTGCGCAAAGGTGAGTATGTGGGCGATATCACCACTAAGGATGCCGACGAATCCACCCTGACCGCCATGATGGTGGGCGAAAAGGTCGAGCTGAACATCGACCGCCCCGAGCCGGTCGACCCGGTCAAGCGGCTGGACATCCAGCACCTGACGGTCCGCAGCCCCGAGGGCATCACTGTGCTGGACGACGCCAGCTTTGATGTGTACGGCGGCGAGATCCTCGGCATCGCCGGTATCTCCGGCAACGGCCAGAAAGAGCTGCTCGAGGCCATCGCCGGTTTGCAGCTCACCCAGCGCGGCGCGAGCGTGGAGTATTACGCCCCCGATGCCGCCCCGGTGCAGCTGATCGGCAAAAGCCCCAAGGCCATCCGCGAGGCAGGCATCCACCTGTCCTTTGTGCCGGAGGACCGCCTTGGCATGGGCCTGGTCGGCTCGATGGGCATGACCGACAATATGATGCTGAAAAGCTACGGTAAGGGTCATTCGCCCATCGTCGACCGCAAGGCCCCGCACGACCTGGCCGAGACGATCAAGAAAGAACTGAACGTTGTAACGCCGGATCTGAACACCCCGGTCTCCCGCCTGTCCGGCGGCAACGTGCAAAAGGTGCTGGTCGGCCGTGAGCTGGCCGCCGACCCCATTGTGCTGATGACCGCCTACGCCGTGCGCGGCCTGGACATCAACACCTCCTACACGATCTACCACCTGCTCAACGAGCAGAAGAAAAAAGGCGTCGCCGTCATCTATGTCGGCGAGGACCTCGACGTGCTGCTGGAGCTGTGCGACCGCATCGTTGTGCTTTGCGGCGGCAAGGTCAACGGCATTCTGGATGGCCGCAAGACCACCAAGGAGGAAGTCGGCAACCGCATGACCAATCTGGTAAAGGAGGCTAAGGCATGAGTCAGTCTACCACCGCAGTGCGCGAACCGCTGCTGCGTATCGCCAAGCGCGAGGGGACCACACTGCCCCAGAAGATCCTCGTGCGTGCCGTTGCCATTTTGCTGGCTTTGGTCGTAGATGCGCTGTTTATCTTCTTCGTCACCGGCCTGAACCCGCTGGCCGTCTACGGCGTTATGTGGGGCGGCACCTTCGCCAACATGACCCGTTTCAGCTGGATGCTGCGCGACCTGTCCATTCTGCTCTGTGTCGGCATCGCACTGGCACCCGCCTTTAAAATGCGTTTCTGGAACTGCGGCGGCGAGGGTCAGATCCTGATCGGCGGCTTGATCGCTGCGCTGGTCATGGTCTACCAGGGCAACAACCTGCCCGCCCCGGCCCTGTTTGCGGCCATGGCCATCGGCAGTATGGCCGCCGGTGCGCTGTGGGGCTTTGTGCCCGCGTGGTTCAAATCCCGCTGGGGCACCAACGAAACGCTGTTCACCCTGATGATGAACTACGTTGCTACGAGCATTGTTGCCTGCATGACCAACATCATGCGCGGCCAGGCGTCCAGCCTGGGTACCCTGAACAAAGCCACCAAGGCGGGTTGGTTTCCCGTCATCATGGGCCAGCGCTACACCATCAACATTATCGTCGTCATTGTGCTGACCTTTGCCATGTACGCCTACCTCAAGTTCTCCAAGCAGGGCTATGAGATCAGCGTCGTGGGCGAAAGCGAGAACACCGCCCGCTATGCGGGCATCAACGTCCGCCGCGTCACGGTGCGCACCATGCTCATCTCGGGTGCGATCTGCGGCCTGTGCGGTTTCCTCATCGTGGCCGGTAAGGATCAGACCATCGCCACCACCTCGGCAGGCGGCCGCGGCTTTACGGCCATCATCGTGGCGTGGCTTGCCAAGTTCAACACCTTCTATATGGCGCTGATCTCCTTCCTGCTCGTCTTTCTGGAGCGCGGTGCGTCCGAGATCGCCTCGGCCTACTCGCTGAACGAGTATGCTGCCGACATCATCACCGGCGTGATTCTGTTCTTCATCCTGGGCAGCGAGTTCTTCATCAACTACCGCCTCATCCTGCGCGGCGCACATAAGGAGGGCAAGTGATATGCACAGCAGTTTAATTGCATGGATCATGCGCGCCATCCCGTTTGGCACCATCATCATGTACGGCGCTTTGGGCGAGCCCGTGACCGAGAAGTCCGGCAACCTGAACCTGGGCGTGCCGGGCATCATGTACCTGGGCGGCTTTGCCGGCTTTGCCAGCGCCTGGGCGTATGAGAATACCGCCGCCAACCCCAACGGCCTGGTCAGCATCCTGATTGCCATGATCTGCGCCATTGCGGCCTCGATGCTGGGCGGCCTGATCTACGCGTTTTTGACCATCTCCCTGCGCGCCAACCAGAACGTCACAGGTCTGGCGCTGACCACCTTCGGCATGGGCGTGGCAAATTTCTTTGGCGTCTTTATCCTCAATGGTGCCAGCTATTCCGCCGCTCCTGTGGCCAACAAGGCTTTTGCTGCCAAGATCCCGGTGCTGTCGGGGCTTGGCACGGTCGGGCAGGTCGTGTTCTCCTACGGCTTTTTGGTTTACGCGGCCATTGTGCTGGCAATCGCCATGCACTGGTTCCTGACCCGCACCCGCGCGGGCCTGAACCTGCGCGCCGTGGGCGAAAACCCCGCCACCGCGGACGCCGCCGGTATCAACGTTACGCTGTACAAATACCTGTCCACCTGCATCGGCGCGGGCATCTGCGGCATTGGCGGCCTGTACTACGTGCTGGACTACAACCAGGGCATCTGGGCCACCACCGGCCAGATCGAAGCCCTGGGCTGGCTGGCTGTGGCACTGGTCATCTTTACGACCTGGAAGCCGCTCAACGCTATCTGGGGCGCGTATCTGTTCGGTATGCTGTACTGGCTGTACCAGTTCCTGCCCACGCTGCTGGGCGTCACGCTGGCCAGCTACATGACTGACCTGGTGCAGATGCTGCCCTACGTCGTCACCGTGCTGGTGCTGATTGCGGTTTCTATGCGCAAAAAGAAAGAGGACCAGCCCCCGGCACATCTGGGACTGGCGTATTTCCGCGAAGAACGCTAAATTTTAGATCTTCCTTACGGGCGCTGCCATCATGCGGCAGCGTCCTTTTTTAGTGGGCGTCTTCCGCTAGGTGTCCCTTTCGCCACCACCAATCACACAAAAAGGCGTCCCCGCTTTATCGCGGGAACGCCTTTTTACGCTCAATAATTCTTGCTCTTCAACTCAAAATAGCTCTGCGGGTGGGCGCACACGGGGCACTTCAGCGGGGCATGCTGGCCGATATAGGTGTAACCGCAGTTGCGGCACTGCCAAACCTGCTCGGTCTCGCGGGCGTAGACCTTGCCAGCCTCAATGTTTGCGGCCAGCTGCTTGTAACGCTCCTCATGGTCTTTCTCGATCGCAGCCACCATCGTGAACAGCGCGGCGATCTGGGTAAAGCCCTCTTCTTTGGCTTCGGCGGCCATGCGCGGGTACATCGAGGTATGCTCATCGTTCTCGCCGGCGGCGGCCATCTTCAGGCAGGTCAGGGTGTCGGGGATCTCACCGTTTTCCATCAACAGTTTAAACCAGATCTTGGCATGCTCTTTCTCGTTGTTTGCGGTCTCAGTAAAAATGGCGGAAAGCTGCTCGTACCCCTCTTTTTTTGCTTTGGATGCAAAGAAGGTGTACTTGTTGCGGGCTTGGCTCTCACCGGCGAAAGCTTCCCACAGATTCTTTTCGGTCTTGCTGCCTCTTAATTCCATAATTGCTGCCTCCATTTATAATTATTTTTAAATTTAGGAATGAATCTTGATTTGTCTATATTATACTGCATTTCCGGAATTTGTCAAGCCAAAAATCAGGAATAATTATTGTTTACTTTGCTCAATACTTGACAGCGATGCGCCTTTCGTGTATTGTATATTTAAGATGCTATCTTAATTTGAAAGGAGTGCTTTCCATGACCCGCCAGCGTGCCCTGATTTTGGACATCATGCGTGAGAAAAGCCCCCAGCACCTTACGGCGGACGAGCTGTTCAACGAAGCCCGGCTGCGGATGCCCCACATTGCCCGCGGCACGGTGTACCGCAACCTAAAAATGATGGAACTGGACGGCGTAGTGGGCCATCTGGAAATGCCCGAGGGCCCCGACCGTTACGACTACAACCCCAGCCCCCACGGCCACCTGCTGTGTGATGGCTGCGGCAATCTGGCAGACCTGCCCGTCGTGGGCCTGATGCGTGAGGTCGAGGCGGCCATCGGCACCGAGGTGCGCGGCTACACGCTGACCATCCATTACCTCTGCCCAAAGTGCCGCACTCCCAAGCCCGGGGACGGGCAATCATAACCAGAAAGGATCTTTGCCATGGCCAAACAGCGCGACCCTGTGTTGGACAGTATGCGCGGTATCGGCATTGTGCTGATGGTGCTGGGGCACGCGGGCTTCCCGGGTTCCGGCTTTATCTATTTATTCCACATGGCGCTCTTTTTTATGCTTAGCGGGTGGTTTTTCTCTCCCCACACGGGCGAGAGCGCACACCGGTTGGCCTATTTTGCGCGCCGCAAGGTGCTTACACTGTGGCTGCCCTTTGTGGCGGCCAACACTGTGTACACCCTGCTGACCAACCTGTTTTTAAAGCTCCATATCCTCACGGCGGATCCGCGCATTGCGGACCTGCCCGGCAATAGCGTGACCACACCGGTCACGGCCAAGGATATCATCGGACGCACCGCACACTGGTGCGTGTTTGACGGCGGCACCCAGCTGGGCGGCGCGATGTGGTTCATCCAGGCGCTGTTCCAGATCTCTCTATTGTATGCGGCCATTGAATTTTTGTTGAAGAAGCTGCTGCGCGGCGGCGATACCTTTATTCCGCAGGGGGTTCTTTCCGGCGTGCTGCTCTGGCTCGGCTGGCAGGCGCAGCGCGCGGGGTGGAACGTCTGGGGCCTGGGCATTGTAGCCAGCTGCTACGGGCTGTTTTACCTGGGCGGTGTGCTCCACCGCGTGCAGCATCCCCACGGACCGGCGCGCGGCGCACTGTGCTGTGTCGGGGCGTTTGTGGCGCTGCTGGTATTGGGCCAGCTCGGCAGTGTCGGCCTGGCGGATAACAGCTATACCGGCCCGCTTTACCTGCTGGCTGCCAGCCTGGCTGGATGGATGCTGGTGTATGAGGGCGCACATCTGCTGGCGCTTGTACCCGCCGTGGGCGGGGCGTTCAGCGCACTGGGCCGCGCCACCATGCCGATCGTGATTTTACATTTCCTTGCGTTCAAGCTCGTTACCTGGCTGGGCCTGCTGGCTACCGGCGGCGAAAGCTACCTGCTGGCCGCGTTCCCGATCTACTTTACCGGCGGGCTCTGGTGGGTGGCCTACACGGCGGTGGGCCTGGCCTTGCCGCTGGCGGCGGGTGCGGCGTGGTCGCGCATAAAAAAGGCGGCGCACCGTGGCTAAGCAATATTATCAGGGCGAAGTATTCGACAATGTGTCGCCGGATTTCCTGCACGATGCCGAGTTCAATGACTGCACGTTTCAAAACTGCCGCTGGAGCGGCGCGCGCATTGCGGCGTGCAGCTTCCTTGGCTGCACGTTCGACCGCTGCGCCTGGAGCGATGTGGTGTTCAGCTTTTGCCAGATGAGCGATGCCTGGCTGCTTCACAGCGCATTCCGCTCCATCGCCTGGGGCGGCTTGCAGGGCCGCAGTGCCCTGGTGCAGCCCTTTGGCAAGGCCGAGCAGTGCGAGTTCCGCTACAATGAGTTTTCCGGCATGGCGCTCAAGCAGTTTGATTTCAGCAAATGTACGTTTGGCGACTGTGTGTTTGACGACTGCAAGCTGGCGGGAGCAAATTTCCGCGGCGCAGCGCTGGGCAGTACCGCGTTCAGCCGCTGCGACCTGCAAAAAACCGACTTCCGCGAAGCAAGCGCCTACCGGATCGATCCGGCAGATAACCAGATGAAAGGGGCCAGGTTCAGCTTCCCGGACGTGATTGCGCTGTTGAGTGGGTTTGGCGTGGTTATTGAATAATGTGGTTTATCGGTCCTGTAGGGAAGGATCTTGACCCCTCCAAAAGCCCTTACAATAATCGCAATCTGTTTGTTCACTTGTAGGGGGCGGCGTCCCCGACGCCCCGTGCAATCTCACGCAACAACAAAACTGCCCGGAAAGGCCAAGATCCCTCCCAACGAACGGAGCATACAAGGGCAACACCCTTGCGGGACGGCAACAAAAATAAATCAAAAAATCCATATAAAACCAGTTGACAAATCCCCACCGGCATGGTATAGTATCATCGTTAGTTAAAACTAACTAACGACCCCCTTACAATGAATCTCCTGCAACCATAGCCCGCACAGTGCGGCTCTCTCCCCGTGCTGTGCGGTTTTATGGAGGTTGAGGTTAGCAAGAACTAACTAATGAGCTTTAAAGGAGCCGAGCCTATGCCTGCCCCCACTCACGTCACGGTCAGCCCTCGCAGCTTCGCCTGCGACCTTGCCACGATCTGCGCGCCCACGCTGGCAGGTCTCAAGCCCGCCAGCCTCTTCCGCTACCAGCCGGCGCCCGGCCAGAACGGCACCGCCATGGCAGCGGCGTGGCATACTCTGCTGGCATCCCGCGGCGTCACGGTCCGGGTGCTGAAGGCCTGCCCTGTTACCGGTGCGGTGCTGGTCTATGTCTACCGCCCCGCCCAGGTGGCCGCCATCCTGCAGCGCGGCGATGTGCAGGACTTTTTGCAAAGCGAGGGCTACAACCCCGGCAATGCCGAGTCTATGCTCGAGCAGCTCTCCCAGCGGCTTTGCTGCGAGGAGGACTTCCCACACGAAATCGGCGTGTTCTTGGGCTACCCGCTGGCAGATGTCATCGGCTTCATTCAAAACCGCGGCAAAAACTTTACGGCCTGCGGCTACTGGAAGGTCTACACCGACCCCGCCGCTGCTCAAAAAGCCTTTGACCGCTATAAAAAGTGCGAGCGTATCTACGCCCGCTGCTATCACAACGGCACCCCGATCCGGCAGCTGACTGTGGCTGCCTGACCGTGGACATATTGCACCAACGAAAGGAAGAAACGATTATGAGCAAAATCGCAGTAGTTTATTGGAGCGGCACCGGCAATACCGAGGCTATGGCTGACCTGGTGGCAAACGCTGCACAGGCCGCAGGTGCCACTGTAGACAAGATGACCAGCGCCGAGTTTAACGTGGCTGATGCCGCCAACTATGACGCTTTCGCTCTGGGCTGCCCCGCCATGGGCGCTGAGCAGCTCGAAGAGAGCGAGTTTGAGCCGATGTACCAGGACCTGCGCGGCTCCCTGTCCGGCAAGCCGGTCGGCCTGTTCGGCAGCTACGGCTGGGGCGACGGCGAGTGGATCCGCACCTGGGCTGAGGATGCGCAGGCTGCCGGTGCCCGCCTGGTTGCTGACCCCGTCATGGCCAACGGCGCACCCGACGGCGATGCTTCCGATGCCTGCAACGCCCTGGGCACTGCCCTGGCCAATGCTTGATCAAGCGGCCCTGTTTAAATTTCCAACCATTGCCTTTCTCCTGAACATTGATCCCATGCAGAACCGGCGCACTGTGGCAGCAGCGCGCCGGTTTTGCTGTTGCCGTGGCGGGGGAGAGGGCGGTATCCCAAAAGTGCCTGCTTGACAAACGACCCCAGTTAGTGTATTCTAAACTGGAAATTAGCAAGTACTAACTTAGAGGGGTGAACGATATGGCAAACGTTATTATTGTACTGATTTTGCTGGTCCTGGTCGGCTATGGCATCTACAGCTTTGTGCATCACCTGACCCGCGGCGGTGGCTGCTGCGGTGAGCGCGACGCCGCCGTGAAAAAGGTCAAGGTCGAGGACCGCAACAAGGCCCACTACCCCCACACGCTGGTGCTGGGCGTGGACGGCATGACCTGCCAGAACTGCCAGCGCCATGTGGAAAACGCGCTGAATGTGCTGCCCGGCACATGGGCTGCTGTGGACCTTGCCGCCCGGAGCGTCACCGTCCTGACCAAAGACGAAGCTGACGAGGACGCCATCCGCCAGGCCATCCGTGATGCAGGCTACCTGCCGCTGCGCACCACCAGCAAAACCTGAGACAATACAACCTGGTGCCTGTGCCGTCACCGGCAGCGGTGACGGTATTTTGCTATGTAAAGGAATTTTGTTATGATGATTGACAAACGCCTCATCGGCATGATGGGGGATTCAAAACGGTATATCGCCAGAAATGTGGCGCTGCAATGGCTGGCCCTGGCCGCCAGCATCGCCATGATCTTTGCTGTAAGCCGCTATCTGGGCGCGCTGTACGACCAGTTGACCATCGGTGACTGCATGGCCGGTGCGCCCAACCTGCCGCTGACGCTTGCCGTCATGGCGGCGGCGCTGCTGGTGCGTGCGGCCTGTACGCGCGGTGCGGCCGATGCCAGCTACAACGCTAGCCGCACCGTAAAAAAGACGCTGCGCAGCGCGATTTATGAAAAACTACTGCGCTTGGGCGGCAGCTACACCCAGGCGGTGCCCACTGCCGAGGTCTTGCAGCTGGCGGGCGAGGGGGTCGAGCAGCTCGAGACTTATTTCGGCGCGTACCTGCCGCAGTTTTTCTATGCGATGCTCGCGCCCGTCACGCTGTTTCTCGTGCTGGCTCCCGTCAGCCTGAAAGCGGCTGTCATTTTGATGATCTGCGTGCCGCTGATCCCGGTTTCCATCGTGGCTGTGCAGAAGTTTGCCAAGCGGCTGTTGGGCAGATACTGGGGCCAGTACGCTGCACTGGGCGACAGCTTTCTGGAAAACCTGCAAGGGCTGACCACGTTGAAAATTTACCGGGCCGACGAGGCCCGCCATCAGGCGATGAACCGCGAGGCAGAGCACTTCCGCAAGGTCACGATGAAGGTGCTGACCATGCAGCTCAACTCTATCATCGTGATGGACATCATCGCTTACGGCGGCGCGGCACTCGGCATCGGCATCGCGGCGCGGGAGCTGGCCGCAGGGCGTGTCAGCCTGGCCGGGGCGCTTTGCATTCTGCTGCTCTCGGCGGATTTCTTTTTGCCGATGCGTGCGTTGGGGTCCTACTTCCACGTGGCGATGAACGGTATGGCCGCGAGCGACAAAATTTTCAAGCTGCTGGACCTGCCCGAAGCGACCGGCAAGACCGCCGAGCCGGACGCCGACTGCGCCATCCGCTGCCGTGACCTGCATTTTGGCTACACCGAAGAAAAAGAAACGCTGCACGGCCTGAATCTCGAATTCCCGCGCGGCAGCTTTACCGCGCTGGTGGGCGAAAGCGGCTGCGGAAAATCCACCATCGCTGCCGTGCTGACGGGCCGTGCTGCGGGCTATACCGGCAGTGTGACCATCGGCGGGCGGGAGCTTTCAACGGTCAAGGAATCCGCCCTGCTGCAAAACGTGACGCTGGTCAGCCTGGGCAGCCACCTGTTCAAAGGCACGGTGGCCGACAACCTGCACATGGCCGCGCCCACGGCGGACGATGCCGCCCTGTGGGCCGTGCTGGAGCAGGTACGGCTGGCGGACTTTCTGCGCAGCGAAAACGGGTTGGACACCCAGCTTAACGAGGGCGGCAGCAATCTTTCGGGCGGTCAGCGGCAGCGTCTGGCGCTGGCCCGCGCCCTGCTGCATGACAGCCCGGTCTATATCTTTGATGAAGCCACGTCTAATATTGACGTGGAAAGCGAAAATGATATCATGGCACAGATCCAGGCGCTGGCGGGCAAAAAGACCGTCATCCTGATCTCTCACCGCCTGGCAAACGTCACGGTGGCAGATAACATTTACGTGCTGGACCACGGCACGCTGGCCGAGCAGGGCACCCATGAAGCCCTACTGGCCGCAGGCGGCACCTACGCCCGCCTGTGGACCCGGCAGCAGGAGCTGGAAAATTACGGAAAGGAGGCCGCGCCCCATGCCTGATATGCATAACAAGACCCGCAGCAATCTGGCTGTGATGGGCCGCCTGGTCGGCCTGGTAAAACCGCTGGCCCCCGTGATGGCCGCCGCCGTGCTGCTGGGCGTGGCGGGCTTCCTCTGCGCTATTTTCATTACGGTGCTGGGCGCGTACGCGCTGCTGGACAGTGTGCTGCCCGGCATGCCCGTCAGCCTTGGCATGGCCTGCCTGCTGCTGCCGGTGCTGGCCATTGCGCGCGGCGTGCTGCACTATGCTGAGCAGGGCTGCAACCATTTTATTGCCTTTAAACTGCTGGCACTCATCCGTGATAAAGTGTTTGCTGCGCTGCGTCGGCTGGCCCCCGCCAAGCTGGAGGGCCGCGACCGCGGCGACCTGATCGCCGTGCTGACGGCGGATATCGAGCTGCTGGAGGTGTTCTACGCGCACACCATCTCGCCCATCTGTATTGCCATTATCGTCAGCGCCATCATGGCGGCGTTTCTGGCGGGGTATCACTGGCTGCTGGGGCTGTATGCGCTGGGGGCTTACCTCGTCATTGGCCTGCTGGTGCCGGTGGCAGCGGCCAGATCTGCCCGCCGCAGCGGCGAGGAGCTCCGCGCGTCGTTTGGTGCGCTGAACGGTTTTGTGCTGGACAGCCTGCGCGGCGTGCGCGAAAGCCTGCAATATGGCGACGGCCCCCACCGCCTGGCGCAGATCAACGCCCGCACGGATGCGCTTTCGACGCAGGAACGACGTTTAAAGCGCGCGGGCGGCACCGCCCAGGCCGTGACCGGCGGCATCATTTTGCTGCTGGACGCCGGGATGCTGGCGCTGGCGGCGAGCCTTGCGCAGTGCGGGACCATCGGCTTTGACGCTGCGCTGATCGCCGTTGTGGCGCTGATGAGCAGCTTCGGCCCGGTCATTGCACTGGCCAACCTGGGCACCGGGCTGCAAAACACCTTTGCGGCGGGCAACCGCGTGCTGGATGTGCTGGACGAGCAGCCCACCGTGCGTGAAGTGACCGACGGCGAGGACATCGCCTTTACCGGTGCCGCCTGCCGCCGTGTGACGTTCGGCTATGGCAGCGATGTGATTCTGGACGATGTATCGCTGGATGTTCCGCAAAATGCCGTTGTCGGCATCACGGGCCGCAGCGGCAGCGGCAAGTCGACGCTGCTCAAGCTGATGATGCGCTTTTGGGATACCGACCTGGGCAAAGTCGAGCTTTCCGGCGTGAATATCAAGGCCATCAATGCGGCCAGCCTGCGCGATGCCGAAAGCTTTGTGGAACAGGACACCGTGCTGTTCCATGACAGCATCGAAGAAAATCTGCGCATTGCCAACCAGAACGCCACGCATGAGCAGGTCGTCGAAGCCTGCAAAAAGGCATCCATCCACGACTTTATCATGACGCTGCCGCAGGGCTACGACACGCCGGTGGGCGAGCTGGGCAGCACGCTTTCGGGCGGCGAGCGCCAGCGCTTGGGCGTGGCACGGGCTTTCCTGCACGATGCACCGTATATTTTGCTGGACGAGCCGACAAGCAACCTCGACAGCCTGAACGAAGCAGTGATTTTAAAGAGCCTGGCCGAAGAGCGCAGGGACAAAACGGTCGTGCTGGTCAGCCACCGCGCGTCCACCATGCGCATCGCGGATCGCACCTATTCTGTGGAAAACGGGAGGATGAGCTGATGCCGACCACGACGCCCGCCCAGAAGCGCGAACAGGAAAAACAGGTCGTGGGCTTGATGATCGAGCTGTACTGCCATGGCCACCACGGCACGCGCGGCCACATCCTGTGCCCCGACTGCGAAGCCCTGCGCAATTACGCCGACGCCCGGGTCGACCATTGCCCGCATATGGAAACGAAAACCTTTTGCAGCGCCTGCAAAACGCACTGCTACAAGCCCCAAATGCGCGAAGCTATCCGCCAGGTCATGCGCTGGAGCGGCCCGCGGATGCTCTTTCACCACCCCGTACTGGCGGTACGGCATCTGATTGAGACACGGAAACAGAGCCGGTGATATGTGCTCCCATAATACCGCAGATTTTCCGGCATTTGTAGGGGCGGATTCCATATCCGCCCGCAATATACGCACACCTATCGGGGCGGCGAGGACGCCGCCCCCCTACAAACCAACGCATGTGGGCTGTAGGGGCGCACATTGTGCGCCCGTGCGGTTTGGCGGCAACGTAAGACTCCGCGGGCGAACACTGTTCGCCCCTACATCTTGCGGCAACGCAAAAGGCTCCCCTCGGGGAGCCTTTTTATTTTTCTGCGCCATTTTTCCAAAAAAGTTTTTGCAAATTCTATGGCAATGCCCTGCATAATATGGTATTATAATAAGCTGAAGACTTGTAGTGTGTCTGTATATAATTATTGAGGGAGTCTTTCCATCATGAATCAAACTGCAAAACTGCGCGTGGCGTTGTTTTTTGGCGGCGTGTCCAGTGAACACGAGGTCAGCTGCGTTTCGGCCTCGACCTGGCTGCGCGCCCTGGCACAGCACCCCTGCGCCGAGCAATACGAGGTTTTCCCGGTAGGCATCACCAAGCAGGGCCGCTGGCTGGCCTGCCACCCCACGCCCGAAGCTATGGCCGACGGCAGCTGGGAGCAGGGCACTGACTGCACCCCCTGCGTGCTGAGCCCCGACCGCAACGACCACGGCATCTGGCTGCTGAAGGACGGCAGGGCCGAGCTGGTCCGCATTGATATCTGCGCCCCCGTCATGCACGGCAAAAATGGCGAGGATGGCACCATTCAGGGCTTGTTTGAGCTGGCCCGCATCCCCTACGTGGGCTGCGGCGTGCTGGGCAGCGCTGTCTGCATGGACAAAGCCGTTGCTAACACCATTATGGATGCCGCCGGTGTGCCCCACTGCAAGTGGGCCAGCGCTATCCGCGCCGAGCTGGAGGGCGACCACAAAGCCCTGCTGGACAGCATCGAGCGGCGCCTGGGCTACCCCATCTTCGTCAAGCCCGCCAACGCAGGGTCGAGTGTGGGCATCACCAAAGCGACCGACCGCGCCGTGCTGGAGCAGGCCATTGAAACGGCTCTGAAGGAGGACGACAAGGTCGTCTTTGAGGAGTTCATCGACGGCCAGGAGGTCGAGTGTGCCGCCATCGGCAACCCTGACGACCCTGCCACGGTCTCTACGACCCGCCCGGGTGAAATCCTGGCCGGTGCCGAGTTCTATACCTACGATGATAAGTACAAAAACGGTGTTTCGCAGACCGTCATCCCCGCGCATCTGAGCGAGGAAAAACTCGACGAAGTCCGCACGGAAGCCCGCCGTGCCTACCTGGCCCTGGGCTGCGCCGGGCTGTCCCGCTGCGATTTCTTTGTTGAGCGCGGCACCGGCCGTGTGCTCTGCAATGAGCTGAACACCCTGCCGGGCTTTACGTCCATCAGCATGTATCCCAAGCTGATGGAGCATGAAGGCCTCGGCTACGCCCAGCTGGTGGACCGCCTGCTGCAGCTGGCCCTGCACCGCCGGAAGGGGGCTTATTGATGGACACCCGCCCTATTGGAGTATTTGACAGCGGCCTGGGCGGCCTGACCGCCGTGCGCCAGCTGCGCCGCGTGCTGCCCGGCGAGGATATCGTGTATTTTGGCGATACCGGCCGCGTGCCCTACGGCTCCCGCGGGCGGGAGATCATCCGCCAGTATGCCCGGCAGGATATCCGCTTTCTGCTTTCCCACGATGTAAAGTTTATTATTGCAGCCTGCGGCACGGTGTCATCCACCTACCCGCCCGAGGAAGCCGCTCGCCTGCCCGTGCCGTTTACCGGCGTGGTCGGTGCCACGGCGCGCGCGGCGGTGGATGCCACTCGCAACGGCAAAGTCGGCATCATCGGCACAGCGGCCACGGTGCGCAGCGGGTCGTATGCGGCGGTCATTAAAGACATGGTTCCGGAAGTGGAGATCGTCGCCCGCGCCTGCCCGATGTTCGTGCCGCTGGTCGAAAACGGCTATGTGGACGACGGCAACCCTGTCACCAAGCTCATCATTGCCGAATATTTGCAGTCGGTCAAGGACGCCGGGGTCGACACGCTGATTCTGGGCTGCACCCACTATCCGCTGCTGAAAAAGATGATCGGTGATTTCATGGGCGATAACGTCACCCTCATCGACTCCGGCAAGGTCACGGCCCAGGCGGCTGCGGCTGCGCTGGCGGATCTCGGCCTGGTGACCGGCCGCAGCGAGGGCGGCAACGCCCACTACTATGTCAGCGACACACCGGATAACTTTGACGAGCTGGAACACCGTTTCCTCGGCGAGTTTGCCGGCGGACCTGTTGAAAAAATTGCAATCGAAACTTACTAAGGAAAAACCATGCAGGAAAATTTTCTCATCACCATCAAAGGCACCATGGAACAGCGCGGCGACAGCGACACCGTTGAGCTGATGACCCGCGGTTCCCTCGTCCACAAAGAGGGTGCCTATTATATCGTCTACAAAGAAACCGAAGCCACCGGCTACGAGGGCTGCACTACCACCGTCAAGGTGGCCGACGATGCCCGCAAAGTCTCGATGCTGCGCTACGGCAAGGTGCCCAGCCAGCTCATCATCGAAAAAGGCACCCGCCATCTCTGTCATTACGAGACGGGCTACGGTGCCGTCAGCCTGGGCGTCGCCGCGGATATCATCGAGCATGAACTCACTGAGGATGGCGGTAAGCTGAAATTCAGCTACACGCTGGATTCCGGCGCGGAGAATTTCATCAGCCGCAATCTCGTGGATATCACGGTAGAAGCCCTGCCCCAGAACGCCGAAAACGCTGAACAATAAATGCAAAAACCCCACAGGAGGCCACCCATGGACTATAAAAACTACAACCCCCGCCAGGCCGCGCTGACCGAAGCCCGTGCCCTGCTGACCGATGCTGCCAAGGCCGCCGTGGCTGACGGCACCCTGCCCGCCGCCGACCTGCCCGATTTCATTGTTGAGATCCCGGCGGATGTAAAAAATGGCGATGTGGCATCCAATATCGCCATGGCCGGTGCGCGTGCTTTCCATAAGGCGCCTCGCCAGATCGCCGAAGCCATCACCGCCAAGCTGGATCTGAACGGCACGCTGTTTGCGGGCGTCGAGATCGCAGGTCCCGGCTTTATCAACCTGTTCTTGGGCCAGGACTGGTTCACCAGCGTTGTCCGCGCTGCCTGCGCCAACCCCGAGTACGGCCGTACCGATGCCGGTGCCGGCAAAAAGTATAATGTCGAGTTCGTTTCTGCCAACCCCACCGGCCCCATGCACATGGGCAACGCCCGTGGCGGTGCTTTGGGCGACGGCCTGGCCGCCTGCCTGGACTGGGCCGGTTACGATGTCACCCGCGAGTTCTACATCAACGACGCGGGCAACCAAATCGAGAAGTTCGGCAAGAGCCTGGCCGTCCGCTACTTACAGCTCTACAAGGGCGAGAAAGCATACCCCCTGCCCGAGGAATGCTACCAGGGCGCGGACATCATCCAGCGCGCCAAGGAGTTTGCCGAGGTCCATGGTGACAGCTATGTCAACGCCGACTTCGACGAGCTGAAAAAGGCCATCATCGCCGACGCCCTGCCCAAAAACATCGCCGGTTTGCAGCGCGATCTCGGCAAATACCGCATCGACTATGATGTCTGGTTCCACGAGAGCGACCTGCACAAGTCCGGCGCCGTGCAGGCGGTCGTGGACAAGCTGCTTGAGATCGGTGCCTGCTACAAGGCCGAGGACGGCGCCATCATGTACCGCAGCGCCCAGTACGCCGCCAAGTACGGCGTTGTCAACAAGAAAAAGGCCGACGACGGCAGCGAGGAAGAGGCCAAGGACGAGGTCCTCGTCCGCGCCAACGGCATCCCCACCTACTTTGCCGCCGATATCGCCTACCATTATAATAAGCTGGCCGTGCGCGGCTTTGACAAGGCCATCGACGTCTGGGGCGCTGACCACCACGGCCACGTGGCCCGTATGAAAGGCGCAATGGATGCCATCGGCCTGGACGGCAGCCGCCTGGATATCGTGCTGATGCAGATGGTCAACCTGATGCGCGACGGCAAGCCCGTGCGTATGAGCAAGCGCACCGGCAAGGCCATCACCCTGACCGACCTGCTGGACGAGGTGCCCATTGATTCCGCGCGCTTCTTCTTCAACCAGCGCGAAAGCTCTTCCACCCTGGATTTCGACCTTGATCTGGCTGTGCGCAACGACAGTGAGAACCCCGTCTACTACGTGCAGTACGCCCACGCCCGCATCTGCTCGGTGCTGAAAAAGCTCGAGAGCGAGGGCATTACCTTTAACGGTGTGGACGGTGTCGATGCCGCTGTGCTGACCGACCCCGCCGAGCAGGCCCTGATCCGCCTGCTGGCCGCTTTCCCGGCGGAAATCGTGGCCGCAGCCGACAAATACGACCCCGCCCGCATCACCCGCTACTGCATCGACGTGGCCTCGGCTTACCATCGCTTCTACAACGCCTGCCGCATCATGGATGCCGAGGGCGCTGTCCAGCAGGGCCGCATCGCCCTGTGCCTCGCCGTGCGCGGCGTCATCCGCAACATCCTGACCATGTTCAAAGTCAGCGTGCCGGAAACGATGTAAAATTATATAATAGATATGCACAAATTATATGCCTTTAAATTGACAAGATGAAAACAGGGAGCGTAAAAATTAAAATCATACGCAGCATAAAAATCTCTTGACAAGGCACAGTTTGTGTGGTAAACTATTGCCTGTAAAAAAAGCAGCAACCGGCAGTAGGCCGTCGGCTCACCTTGTGAACGAATAGTTCCGGGTCATACCAGATACGTACATTTTGTGCGCAACTACGTATGTTCGGCGGCTGCTTTTATGGCAGCCGCTTTTATCATTTATCATACACTTGTGGGAGGTGTGTTCCAATCGCCAGCAAC
>JABLTO010189687.1_pt1 | contig 18772 bp, 15 predicted proteins | sample 7160091 | NCBI WGS metagenome assembly JABLTO01 (sample SAMN14651225, study PRJNA627086) | human gut metagenome | isolation source: feces | host: Homo sapiens
ATGCTTATGGCAGCATAAAAATGCTACCCAGCATGATCTGGGTAGCAAAAAACCTATATTTTTTAATTGTCTACTTGACGGGGCGCACACCATAACGGGGCAGCCTTTTAACTGATAAATTCATTAATCTTCGGATTCTTGGGCGTAAGAGTCGTCTTCAGAGGAATCTGCATCTTCTGTTTCTTCACTTACAGGGGAATTACTTAAGGTTCCGAAAATGGCATTGCCAATGGTGGTATTACTGTCGTCAAGCTTCCACGAAACTCCATCATTGGTCAGATGGAAGTCTGCTGTGGAGGTGATGTTCGCTGTGTTATTTTTAATATCATTAAGAAGCATCTCAAGCGATTTTTGATATCTTTTTTCCGAACCGTCTATTACAGCATCCGCAGAGCTTAAATAAGCATCCTGTTCCTGACTGAACGTGTTCAGAATTGAGGCACTGTCAAACGTTGTGATGGTTGTACTGACGGTTGCAGTATATCCCTGTTCTTCGCAGTTTGTGATCTTGAAATCAAAATTCTGGTGTACCTGTTCTACAAGCGCGGAAGCAATGGAATTTTTGTCGGAGTCGGAAGTATTGAGCAAACTTTCGATGCCCAGATAATTTCCCATCTGTTCGGTATTCATGGATTTCAGGGTGTTCAGATAAATAGTTAATGTTTCTTCAGGTGAGAGCAGATTGTTATCAGAGAGATAACTTATAAGACCGCCGACAAGATCATTTTCAAGGGAATGTGATCTTTGAATTTCCCATTCATCATGATCGGTTCCGGTATTTTGGAGCGTCATGGTACAGTCTCGTGTCACCGTTTCATATTTGCTTTTTTTGAGCAGACTATCTATGATAAGATAACGTTCCTCAAGGGAATCGGTTGTCTCCTCTGTTGCAGAGGTATCAGAGGCGGCTGCTTTTAAAATGGCAGTTTCAAGAGATGCCTGTGCATAGTCTTTGGCAAGTGTCCTGGCATCCAGTGTAGAAAGCTGCAGGGAAACGCTGGCTTCTTTTGTATCGTTGTCGACATCAACATTCCGGATTTTGTAATCAAAATCCCGGAAAAAGAGAGAAAAAACTTCTTTAACTTCTTTGGATAATTCTATCTCCTGTGTCGTGTCAGGAAAAAGTTCTTTATAGGATACGTATTTCTGGGTCGTATCAGAATCCAGATTTTTCAGCAGATTCAGTTCGTTGGTAATTACTGCCTCTACATCCGTTTTATCCACGTGGGAACAGCCTGCCAGAAATGCGACAGACATAAGGATAAAAAGGAGAAAAGGCATCAGACCTTTTGCGATCTTCATAGGTATCTTTCCTTTCAAAAATAATCCCTTATATTTTACCAGATAAACGTATAAAAGTCAAAAAACGGTAAAATTACGTCGGATTTCGAAACAATTCGTGAAAAAAATGTGAAACAGTTACGGATTTTCCACAGCTCTTTTATTTTATTTCAGAATCTGCTATGATAATTAAGTTAAAAAATACCTTTTACAGGGTTAGAAAAGAAAATTGCTATGATATAGGAATTAAAAGTACCTTTTACAAAGTTAGGAGGAACACAGCTTAATGAAAAAACGTATATTGATCCTTCTTGGGATATTGATAATTGGCGGCGGAGCAGCAGGGGTATGCTGGAAGATGGGAATCATAGGAAATCAGCAGCAGACCAGCGGTGATGCAGTTTATGTGACGAAAATCAGTGATCTGACAGATCAGACATCTGGTGTTTCCAATCGCTATGCCGGCGTGGTCGAACCTCAGGAGACGGTATCTGTTGAGTTGGAAAGTGGTCGAACAGTTAAAGAAGTAAAAGTCAAGACAGGCGATCAGGTCAAAAAAGGACAGCTTCTTTTTGAGTATGACCTGAGCAGCATTCAGGAAAGTCTGGAGGAAGCACAGCTTGATCTGGATCGTCTGAAAAACGAAGCGAGCAGCCTGACCGAGCAGATAGCAACTCTGGAAAAAGAGAAGAAACAGGCAACACAGGACAATCAGCTTTCTTATACGATCGAGATTGAGACCAACAAAATGAATCTCAAAAAAAATGAATACAGCCAGAAAAGCAAACAGGCTGAGATTGACAAGCTGCAGAGTGCAACGGGGAACACAGAAGTTCGAAGCAGCATTGACGGTGTGATTCAGAAGATTGATACTTCAAAGCTGACATCGGATGATAACAGCAGTGTGGATGACAGCGCAGATGATTCGGATATGTCATATTCAAGTGATAGCAGCAGCGGCGGCAATGCATTTATTACGATTCTGAGTACAGGTGCATATCGTATCAAAGGAACTGTCAATGAGATGAATGTTCAGAACATCATCGAGGGAGATCCGGTTATTATCCGTTCCCGTGTGGACAGCAGTCAGACATGGAAGGGAACTATGGGGACAATTGATCGTGAAAGTGCCACCAGCAGCAACAGTAGTTCAAGTTTTGGAATGATGGACAGCAGCGGAGATTCACAGACAAGTACAAGTACATATCCATTTTATGTGAATCTGGATTCTTCTGATGGTCTGATGCTCGGACAGCATGTCTATATAGAAATGGATGAAGGCCAGGATACGCAGAAGACCGGTGTATGGATCAGTGAGGCATATATTGTAGATGCAGATACAGAAAGTCCTTATGTCTGGGCAGCAGATAAAGATGACAAACTCGAAAAACGAAGTGTGATCCTCGGGCAGTATGATGAGGAACTTGGGGAATATGAGATTGCAGATGGTCTTACTAAGGATGATAGCATTGCATTTCCGTCTGATGTTCTTGAAGAGGGTATGGCTACGACAACAAATATTGAAGAGGCGATGGATACAAGTACTGTAGATATGCAGCCAGTGGATGAGCTTGGCGCGGACAATCTTGATGCGGACAATCTTGGCGCGGATAATCTTGATGGCGAAGATGCTTATGTTACGGATGATTTTTCTGATTCTGAAGATGACTGGAATGCAGATGAATGGAGCACAGACGATGAGTCCTGGGACACCGAGGATGAGTATGAATCTGATGGTGAAAGTACAGTGATCGATGATCTGGATGCGATGGGAGATGCGGTCTCTGATGATGACTCCGACGGAGTAAGTGTGCCAATGGATGAGGATCTTGTTCCTGTCCAGGGTGATACGGAGGATGCAGAATGATTCTTGAACTAAAAGGTATATATAAGAATTATCAGCAGGGAAAAATGAGTGTGCCGGTACTCAAAGATGTCAATTTTTCCATGGAAGAGGGAGAATATGTGGCAATCATGGGACCGTCCGGTTCTGGAAAAACGACCCTGATGAATATTATTGGCTGTCTGGATAAACCAACAGAGGGAAGTTTTTCACTTGATGGACAGGATATTTTGAACTGTTCAGAGAATGATATGTCAGATCTGCGATTAAATAAGATTGGATTTGTATTTCAGAGCTTTCATCTGCTTCCGAGACAGTCGGCTCTGGCAAATGTAGAATTACCATTGAACTATGCAAAAGTACCCAAAAAAGAAAGAAGAGAACGTGCATTGAAAGCCTTGGAGCGTGTGGGACTGGCAGATCGCGTAGACTTCCTGCCAAATCAGCTTTCAGGTGGACAGATGCAGAGAGTGGCGATTGCAAGAGCAATTGTCAATAATCCGAAGCTTTTGCTTGCGGATGAACCGACAGGTGCACTTGACAGTAAATCAGGCGCACAGGTCATGGAGCTTTTTCAAAGGTTGAATGATGAGGGGGTAACGGTACTGATGATCACACATGATGCGGATATTGCATCACATGCAAAACGTGTAGTAACGATCCGTGATGGTGAGCTGAAGGAAAAAGAGGTGAAGTAATAGAATGAAAAAAAGAATTATTATAGGCATTCTGATTGCTGCTCTCGTTGCAGGCGGTTCAGCAGGAGGCGCAGTTTACTATAAAAAGTCTCATCAGAAAACAGTTTCTGTTGTAAGCGTGGATAATCTGGCCGGGCAGTATTATATGGATGATACGAATCTTGATGGAAATATTGTGACAAGCGCCATTCAGAATATTACTGTAGATAAGGATATGATCATTCAGGAAGTGTATGTATCGAAGGATGACGAGGTAAAAAAGGATGATAAACTGATTTCTTTTGACATGACACTGGTTCAGATGGAACTGAATATTGCGAAGTTGAAACAACAGCAGCAGGAACAGGATCTGAATAAAGCTATCAATCGTTTAAATAGCCTGAAAAATGGAGGAGCGATTGAGGAGAGCGATGCAGATACGTCAACTTCTTCGGATTCGGACACAGATACAGACAGCAGCATGAATGGAACGGACAGCACGGATACGGGAGATGAGTATGTATCTGCATCCGGTAATGTCAATGGTGCATATCTGGCTGCTGTTATGAATCCGGTCCTGGCGGCTGCAGTAAACGCAGAAGATGTGTCTGATGTGGCAACTTATCAGGCGGAGACTTCAGCAGAAAGTGATAGCACACAGTCTGGTGATACGGGAACACCGACCGGTGAGTCCGGAAGTATTGCAGCAAGTGAGGATGCAGGAGAGGATACAGGAGGAGATAATACCGGAGGAGATAATACCGGAGGAGATAATACCGGAGATACCGGTGGAAACAGTGGTACTGACAGTTCCGATGACAACAGTGACAATGGGGATCAGATAGACATCATAGATGGTGGTGATTCAGGAGATTCTAATAGTTCTGATGACAACACAGGAGATTCATTCGGTGACGGATCAGATGATCAGATTGAAATCGTGGATTCAGATGAAGGCAGCGATAAAGAGGTGCCGGATATGACGGACGGTGATCCGACATTTTATCAGATCCTTGATAATAATACAGAACCTCTTACCGGAAAAGGAACGAAGGAAGATCCATATGTATTCCTCTGTAGTTCTGCAAAGGGTTATGTAATTGTGAGAGGTTCTTTCCTAAATAAGATGGCAGCTTTTGATGCGAACGGAAATAAAGAGGCTGGCAAGAACGGTTATTGGTATCAGCTTGAATTTCATCAGAATGATACGGTAGAAGATCTTGGCGACCGTAAGAAATCATGTACAGGATATTATCTGATTGATGGAAGCCTTCTTGAAAAGATGGTGCCGGATTATTCTGAGGTAGAGTTCACACTGGAGGATGCCTCTCATTATGATAACAGTTCAGATGATGATGACGGAAACGATGGTGGATATGACGGAGATCAGGGTGATGGCGGCAGTACATCTATTTCGCGTGAGGATGCGATTAAGATACAGCAGAACAAAATTGACAGTCTGAAACTTGATATTCGTGAGAGTAAACTTAATATTGAAAAACTTGAGAAAAAAGTTAAAAAAGAAGTTATTTACAGTAAACTGGATGGAACAGTTGCAAAAGTTGGTGATCCTGCTACGGCAGCTTCAGATGGAAACACTTTCATGACTATCAAAAGTAAGGAAGGTTTTTACGTGAAGGGTACAGTCAGTGAACTGATGCTGGACCAGGTAAAAGAAGGAACGATTTTGAACTGTTCCGGGCAGAGCGGTGACTTTGAGGCTGAAGTTGTAGATGTTTCAGAATATCCGGTTTCCGGAGACAGCTATTCCGGCAGTGGAAATCCGAATGTTTCCTATTATTCCTATACGGCAACCATCCCGGATAAATCAGTCAAAGTATCTGATGCTGACTGGCTTACGATCACCCTGAAAAGTGATGCGCAGAGCAAGGGAATTGTACTGGATCGTGCGTTTGTACGCTCCGAAAACGGAAGCAGTTATGTTTATAAGGATGACAATGGTGTGCTTAAAAAACAGAAACTGAGTGTTGGCGGAAATGTAAATGGTGGCTACAGTGTGCTGGTTACGGGCGGAATTACGCGGGATGATAAGATTGCATTTCCTTATGGAGACACAGTCAAAGAAGGTGCAAAAACGCAGGAAGTTTCTGTGAATGAGCTTTATGGTTATTAGGAGGATGGTATTTTATGCTTGAAAATATGAGAATATCGATTCAGGGAATCTGGTCCCATAAAATGCGGTCCTTTCTGACAATGCTGGGAATTATTATAGGTATTGCTTCGATCATTGCAATCGTTTCGACAATTAAAGGTACAAGTGAGCAGATTAAGGAAGATCTGATCGGTGCCGGAAACAATACAGTTTCGGTCAGCCTGAATTACGGTGACAGTGAGTATGATCCGGAGTATGGAATGACGGATGGCACTGCACCGCCGCTTCTTTCTGATCAGCAAAAAGAAGATATCAAAAACCTTGATCATGTGCAGAATGCTACGTTTTTTTACAGCCGTACTTATTCCAGCAGTGTATATTATGAAAATACCACCTTCCAGGGTGGAAGTATATATGGTATCGATACGAATTACTTAAGTACCTGTGGATATATGGTGCAGTCGGGCAGAGGATTTGTGAAAAAAGATTATGATAATATGCGTAAAGTAGCACTCGTAGACAGTAATGCGGCGGATAACCTGTTTTCAGGTGAAAATCCTGTCGGTAAGACTATCGAGATTGGATCTGAACCGTTCACAGTCATAGGTGTTGTTCAACAGAGCGACAATTACCTGCCAAACATTAAGACGATTGATGAGTTTAATGAATATTATCAGACGATTATGGGGACTGTCATGATTCCGAATAAATGCTGGCCAATGGCATTCAAGTTTGATGAACCGGAGAATGCGGTGGTTAAAGCAGATTCCACAGACAATATGAGTTCTGTAGGAAGTGCCGCGGCAGATGTGATGAATCAGGGAATCGATACCAATTCTTCGAAATACAAATACAAAGCCGATGACATTATGCAGCAGGTGCGTAACATGCAGAAACTCAGTGAGAGTACCAATACACAGCTGATCTGGATCGCAAGTATTTCTCTTCTGGTAGGCGGTATCGGAGTTATGAATATTATGCTTGTTTCTGTTACGGAACGAACCAGTGAAATTGGTCTGAAGAAGGCTATCGGTGCAAGAAAGAAGGTAATTCTGTATCAGTTTCTGACGGAGGCAGCAATGCTGACAAGTATTGGAGGAATTATTGGTGTGATTGCCGGTATTATTTTGTCTAAGATTGTATCACAGCTTTCAGGAGCTCCAACTGCAATCAGTATTCCTGCAATCATTGGTTCTGTACTGTTTTCCATGCTGATTGGGGGGGTTTTTGGATTACTGCCATCTGTAAAGGCAGCGGATCTGAACCCGATAGATGCTTTGAGAAGCGAATAAATTTTTATTTGAGTTACTGTCGGAGGTATGATAAACTAAAGACAGTATGCAATGTTTCGGATATGTATATCTGATAAATGAAAAAATACTTAGGGAGATGCAGTATGGGAAAAATTGCAATTGTAACAGACAGTAACAGCGGCATCACACAGGATGAGGGCAGAGAACTCGGTGTTTCTGTCCTGCCGATGCCTTTTTATATTAATGATGTGATGTATCTGGAAGGGATTACCCTTTCACAGGAAGAGTTTTATGAGCGTCTGAAAAATGACGAGACGATTTCCACTTCCCAGCCAAGCCCGGCAGAGGTATGTGGATTATGGGACAATCTTCTGAAAGAATATGATGAAGTTGTTCATATCCCGATGTCAAGCGGGCTGAGTGCTTCATGTGACACAGCAACGATGCTTGCACGTGACTATGACGGTAAGGTTGAGGTAGTCAATAACCAGCGAATTTCTGTTACGCAGCGTCAGTCAGTGCTGGATGCACTGGCACTCAGAGCTGCAGGAAAAACTGCTGCTGAGATCAAGACAAAACTTGAAGAAGAAAAAATGGAATCCAGCATTTACATTACACTTGAGACTCTGAAATATCTGAAAAAAGGCGGAAGAATCACACCGGCTGCGGCAGCAATCGGTACAGTGCTGAATCTGAAACCGGTTCTTCAGATTCAGGGAGAAAAGCTGGATGCTTATGCAAAAGTCCGCGGCAAAAAGCAGGCAAAGAGAATGATGATGAAGGCTATGCAGGAAGACTGGAACACCCGTTTCAAACAGTATGTGGAATCCGGTGAGATGTGTCTGCAGATAGCTTATACAGGCAATAAAGAAGAAGCCGAAGAATTCAAAAAAGAAGTAGAGGCGGCATTCCCGGGAAGGGATATTCATATGGATCCGCTGTCACTCAGTGTAGCCTGTCACATTGGCCATGGAGGGCTTGCAGTTGCATGCTCAAAAAAAGTTACTGTATAAATAAGGAGTCGCGAATAAAATGAAAAAGCTTATGGAATTAATGGCAGAGGAACTTGCTTCTGCCTTTGAAAAAGCCGGATATGATCCGGAATACGGCAAGGTTACGGTTTCCAACAGACCGGATCTTTGCGAATATCAGTGCAACGGGGCAATGGCTGGTGCCAAAGCATATAAGAAGGCTCCGTTTATGATTGCAGATGATGTTGTTGCTTTTCTGAAAGACAGCAATATCTTTTCTGTAGCAGAAGTTGTAAGACCGGGATTTATTAACTTACGTGTAAAAGAAGAATTCCTCGCAGAGTACCTTCGTGAGATGTCCGCAGATCCGAAATATTCTGTCAATGCGGCAGAGCAGCCAAAGACGATCATTATCGACTACGGCGGACCGAATGTTGCAAAACCACTTCATGTAGGACATCTTCGTTCTGCGATCATCGGTGAGAGCATCAAACGTATCGGACGTTTTGTGGGACATAAAGTAATTGGTGATGTACATCTTGGTGACTGGGGTCTCCAGATGGGACTGATCATTACGGAACTAAAACACCGTAAACCGGAGCTTGTATACTTTGATGACAGCTTTGAGGGAAAATACCCGGAAGAAGCTCCATTCACGATCAGTGAGCTGGAAGAAATCTATCCATGTGCAAGCGGTAAATCAAAAGTAGACGAAGAGTATCGTAATGAAGCTCTTGAGGCAACGCATCGGCTTCAGCAGGGCAAACGAGGATATATGGCACTGTGGAACCACATTATGCAGGTCTCCGTGGCAGACCTTAAGAGAAACTACAACAATCTGAATGTGTCATTTGACCTCTGGAAGAAAGAATCTGATGCACAGCCGTACATTCCGGATATGGTGCAGCAGATGAAAGATCAGGGATTTGCTTATGAAGATCAGGGTGCACTGGTTGTTGATGTAAAAGAAGAAAGTGACACAAAAGAGATTCCTCCGTGCATGCTTCTGAAATCTGACGGAGCTTCCCTTTATACGACTACTGATCTTGCAACGATCGTAGAACGTGTAAAACTTTTTGATCCGGATGAGATACTTTATGTAGTAGATAAACGTCAGGAACTGCATTTCATTCAGGTATTTCGCTGTGCAAGAAAGACCGGTCTTGTAAAACCGGAGACAGAGCTTTCTTTCCTTGGGTTCGGTACCATGAATGGCAAAGACGGCAAACCGTTTAAGACAAGAGACGGCGGTGTTATGCGTCTGGAAAACCTCATTGCAGATATCGATGAGGAAATGTTCCATAAGATCGTTGAGAACCGCAGTGTCAAAGATCAGGATGCAAAAGAAACAGCAGAAATCGTAGGACTTTCTGCAATCAAATACGGAGATCTTTCCAACCAGGCTACAAAGGATTATGTGTTTGATATTGACAGATTTACTTCTTTCGAGGGAAATACCGGTCCGTATATTCTTTATACGATCGTGCGCATCAAATCCATTCTGAACCGCTACAAAGAAGAAGGCGGCAATCTGGATGTAGGTGAAATCCTTCCGGCAGTAAATGCAAGCCAGAAAAACCTGATGTTGGAGCTTACCAAATTCGGAAATACGATCGAAAATGCATTTGAAGAAAAAGCACCTCACAAGATTTGTGCATATATTTATGAAGTATCCAATGCATTTAACAGTTTCTATCATGAAACAAAGATCCTCAGTGAGGAAGATCAGGCACAGAAAGAATCTTTCCTGAAACTTCTCGGACTGACCAAGGATATCCTTGAAAAAAGTATTGATCTTCTGGGCTTTTCCGCACCGGATCGTATGTAAGACTGTAGTTGTAATAAAATAAGCGGAAATGAAATCCTCCATATGCTTCGGCAGGTGGAGGATTGTTTATATTTTTTTTAGAAATAAAAAGTACAGTTTGTGCTATAATATGTTTCATAAATCTATAAATTTCTGATTTCACTGTCGGTATTCTCCGACGAACATCCACAAAAGAGAACGAGAATAAAATGCGGGAGGAGCGATTTCTATCGAACTGACGGGAATAATCTTAAAGGGCAGATATTGTATTGTTGACCAGATAGGAAGCGGCGGCGAAGGACGGATGTATCTGGCGCGAGATCTGGAACTGGGGATTTTTCGCGCTGTAAAAGAACTTCCGATCTCGAATCGGCGGGAGGCGGGACTTCTGCGTCTTCTGGAACATCCGGCACTGCCAAAGATGATCGACTATGCAGAGCGAGAAGAATTTTGCTATATCATTATGGAGTACATTCGAGGGAAATCTCTTGAAGATCTGTTAAAAACCGGCAGGACATTTTCGCTGGAAGAAATTCTTAAGATCACAGATACTGTATTAAAGATATTGGACTATCTTCATTCAAGAAAACCGGCCGTTTTTTATGGAGATCTGAAGCCGGATAACCTGATGATATCGGCAGGTACGTTGTATCTGGTGGATTTTGGCAGTGCCACATTTGAATATCAACAGAGAAGCCATAAGCTGGAGTGTAAGGGGACGCGAGGTTTTGCAGCTCCGGAGCAGTATCATGGGGTGATTGATCAGGCAAGTGATTTTTACTGTCTTGGTAAGACACTGGAGCGTTTGTGCGGAAGAGGGAAATGGAGATACATTTTGCGATGCCCGTATTTCGGAAAGTTTATCTTTAAATGCTGTCGCCCGGAAGCTGGAAAGCGCTGGAAGAATGCGGCAGAAGCAAGCGAGTTTCTTAATAATATCCATCCTTTGAAGCTAAGGCTCCGTTCTGTTCTTGTGCCGCTGGCGGCGGCTGTTCTGGTGCTGGCGGTTGTGGTAAGCAGCGGTGGTCGTATGCAGAAAACATTGCCGGAACTTTCAAAGGTACTGACAGTGATTACGCAGGAATACTATGGATTTGCATATCAGTCAGGGAATCCTGTACTTCAGGCAAGGGTATACGCGCAGGCTGAAGCGAGACTTCAGAGATTATTAAAGCAATACCATACTCCAAAAGAAGAGATTCGGATTCTTGAATTACTGGCATACAACGGGGAGCTGGCGGATCATGCTGACCGTGCGGAAGTGTATTATCGTCAGTTGCTGACATATGAGCCGGAGTATGAAAGAGGATATCTGGAATATGGAAGGTTCCTGTGCAGACAGGCACGATATCAGGAAAGCCGTGCCGTTTACCGGCAATGGCAGAATAACGTTTCAGAAAAAAGTGCACAAAAGGAAGGGGCGCATTCTGATGAGTGGAAAAAATGGAAAAAAGAAATTCTTCCTGTTATTGGCAGGAATACTTCTGGTTCTTAACGGCATAAGTGCCGGCGTGTATGCGATGGAACTTGGTGGATTTGATGTGACGACAGGTGTCGATGACGTAGATGACTGGTCAGACTGGGATGAAGATGGGACAGATGGAGTATCCGAGAATGAATCAGCGGGCAGTGTGGACAGTGTAAGCGGGGATACTTATGGAGAAACAGAGAATACAGTATGGGAAGAATCATCTGATCGGGAAACTGAAAGCAGACAGGAAGAGCCGGCCGGAACGGAGAACCGGGCAAATGCAGGAAATACAGAAGTGATGAATCAGGCAGATACAGGTGGCGGTGTAAAGACAGATCAGATACAGGCAGGAAATTTAGATTCGATGAATACGGACGGATATAGACAGACATATACCGGAAGCGCAGAAATTAATAATCAGGAGATAACAGAAGTACCGACTGATACACCGGTGCCCATGCCATCTCCGACGATAACACCCACAGCTATACCGTCACCTGTGTCTACTGAAGTGCCGGAATCCGAAGTCGATAAAGTGACCGAGTTTCATGAAGAATATCGGATTCCGCCCGCGGAATGCCTGAAAAAGATGAAGCTGTTTTACTGGAAGGAAACTGTGCGGGGAAGAGAGAAAATGGAAATTAAGCTGAATCACAGAGTAGTGACTGCTGTTGCATCTCTCCGAATCAATGGTCAGGAGATATCATGGACGACGGATTGGGGAAGTATTTGTATCGATCAGCTGCAGGAGGATGATGAAAATCTGATAGAGCTGGCAGCAATGGTTCCAGCAGATTTATCGTGGACGGAAATCAAAAAGAATGCTATACTGTCGTATAATGTTTTTTGAAATACATAAGAAAACAGGTGGATTTTGGGATACAGAAATTGGAGGAACCATGTATAAAGCAATTTTATTTGATCTGGACGGGACGCTGACGGAATCCGGAGAAGGAATTACAAAATGCGTACAGTATGCACTGGAAAAACTCGGAAAACCGGAAGAGGATCTGAAGAAACTGGAAGTATTTATCGGACCGCCGCTTAAAGAACAGTTTATGCAATATGCAGGACTGGATAAAGAAACTGCAGTGAAGGCAGTGGAATATTACCGTGAACGTTATTCAAATGTGGGAATATTTGAGAATAAACCATATCTGGGTGTGGAGAATATGCTTCGGGAACTAAAACGCAAGAAATATATTCTGGCAGTTGCATCATCAAAACCGGAATATTATGTGAAACAGATACTGGATCATTTTTATCTGACAGAATATTTTGATGAGATTGTCGGAAGCGAGATGAATGGTGCCAGAAGCAATAAAACAGAAGTTATTGAAGAGGCACTGGAGCGCATCGGAATGAAAAAGCATCGGGAGCAGGTGGTCATGGTCGGAGACAAAGAGCATGATGTGCTTGGCGCACGAGAAGCAGGACTGGATTGTGTGGCAGTTTCCTATGGATATGGGACACAGGAGGAACTTAAAGAGGCAGCTCCGTTACAGATAGTAGCTTCTGCTGATGAAGTACTGGATTTTTTCGACTGAGCCCCCGACGCAGGCAGTCATATAGCAGACAGATCTGGCGTATAGCTTATCCCTGCGGGATTCATTTCCTGATTTCGCAGATTATCGGATATATGGCACTCTGGCTGATTACACGCTCCGGCGGGGGAATGGAAATATATTATAAACAGGTGGTACTGCTTACCGGTCTGACAGGAATACTTTCTATAATTCCGTGTCTCTGGTTTTACAGCAGGGACCGCATAGCAAGGAAACATGGAGGACTTGTTCTGCCGCAGAAACCCTGGAAACTTGATCTGCCGGAAATAATCCTGTTTTTGGGAATGGGGGCAGCTTTTTCACAGTATGCAAATATGCTTGTCGGAATGCTGCAGTCTGTACTGAATTATAAGGAATATCAGGAGACGATGGATCAGATGACTGCCGGAAAGAGTATGTGGTTTTTGATCATATGTATGGGTGTTATAGCGCCTCTGGCAGAGGAAATCGTATTTCGCTGGCTGATCTATTTGCGACTCCGGGATTATATGAGAATGGGATTTGCCATGGTGATCTCAGGCCTGATTTTTGGTATTTATCATGGGAATCTGGTGCAGGCGGTTTATGCAGGACTTCTTGGAATGTTTTTTGCATATTTTCTGGAAATCAGTGGATGCCTGTGGAGCAGCGTACTTTTGCATATGGGAGCAAATATCTGGTCGCTTGTGTCAACGGATCTTGTGAGCCGGATGCTGCAGAAGAATCCAATGTATATTCTGATCATGCTGTTTGCGCTGTTGGTTATCCTGATTTATGGGATTTTCTATTTTCGGGCAAGGACACATGGACGGATGAAACGTGTTTTATAAATGCTTATATAAGAGCAGGATTTTGTTTTGAGATAAAAATGAACAGGAATCTTACAGAAGAAAAGCTTTCAGGTTAAAAGAAACCTGGGAGCTTTTTGCTTTACAGAAAAGAACTTTGCAATATTTACGATTTTAGAATTATTTTATATTCATTTTACAGATATCTGATTGCATGGCGGAGGAAAATATGGTAACCTAAGTGTACTAAAACAATTAATACACCATGCGTATATAAATCACATTTACAGTGGAAAGGAGGGGCAATGATCATTTTAGATTATCAGGACAGACGTCCGATTTATGAACAGATAACAGAGAGATTCCGAACGCTGATCTATCAGGGGGCATTGCCTGCCGGCTCCAGACTTCCTTCTGTGCGTCAGCTTGCAATGGAACTGTCCATTAACCCCAATACGATTCAGAGAGCATATATGACGCTGGAGCAGGAAGGCCTGATTTATCCGGTAAAAGGAAAAGGCAATTTTGTTGCAGAGACCAGTCTGATTCAGGAAAAGAGTAAAGAAGATTTCAGGAAAGATTTTAAAGGACTGATAAAAAAGGGAATACAGACGGGAATCACGGAAGAAGAGATGCTTTCGATGGTTCGGAAGAACTGTGAGGAGGAACAGAGATGATTGAGATAAAGAAATGCAGTAAGTCTTTTGGGACGCTTAAGGCAGTCAGTAAACTTTCAATGGATATCGGAGAGAGGGAAGTATTTGGGCTGGTTGGAAGCAATGGCGCAGGAAAGAGTACACTTCTTCGGATGGCAGCAGGGATACTGAGACCGGACGAAGGCGAGATAAGGATTGATGATATTTCTGTTTTCGATAATGAAGATGCGAAAAAGCAGATTTTTTATATTTCGGATGACTGCTATTTTCCTGCAAACTATACCGCAGCGGATATGGCTTCGTTTTACCGTCTGTACTATCCGGGATTTGAACGTCAGCGTTTTTCGAAACTGATGCGTCAATTTCAACTTGATGAAAGTCAGAAGGTCAGTAGTTTTTCAAAGGGAATGAAGAAACAGCTGATGACGCTGATTGGCATCTGTGCGGGGACAAAATATCTTCTCTGTGACGAGACATTTGACGGACTGGATCCGTTGGTACGTCAGGGAGTAAAAAGTCTTTTTGCCGCTGAGATCATGAGCAGAGAATTTTCACCGGTTCTTGCGTCTCACAATTTAAGAGAACTGGAAGATATCTGTGATCATGTGGGCCTTTTATATAAGGGAGGTATGCTTCTGAGCAGAAATCTGGAAGATATGAAATTCCATATTCACAAGATACAGTGTGTATTTACTGATAAGAAGCAGGAAGACGCGCTGAAAAAAGAACTTGATGTGTTGAAAGTGGATCATCAGGGCTCACTTGTAATGATCACAGCACGAGGCACAAGGGCAGAGATCATGGCAAAAATTCAGGAAAAGAATCCACTTTTCTGTGAAGTGCTTCCACTGACTCTGGAAGAAATATTTATCAGTGAAACGGAGGTGGCTGGCTATGAAATCCAGAATATTTTCTTCTAAACATCTGAAAACAATATCCAAAGGACAAATCTGGATACCGGCATTTATTACACTTGGATTTCTGCTGGCATTTCCGGTGACTGGTATGGTAAAGCTGAGCTCCTGGAGGGATCTGCAATACTCAGATTTACAAATTCTGATTTTGTATAATAATTTGTGGAAAGATGGTTTTGTGCTGTCGGGTCTGATCATTGCATCCATAGCGGCTTTCATAAACAGTGTGAACGGATTCATTTATCTGTATTCTGGTAAAAAAACAGATTTTTATCATGGACTTCCGATGAAAAGAGCAGAACTGTTTCTGGAAAGAGTAGTTTCAGGACTGGTATATTATCTGATGCCGTATATCATCACAGAGTTTCTGATGATCTGTATTGGAGCAATGCGAGGATTTTTCAGTCTGAATATTATGGGGATGGCAGTCGAGATGCTTTTCCTGCATCTCCTTATCTACCTGGTGATCTATTTCAGTATTGTGCTGGTAATCAGTGTGACGGGAAATATGCTGATGGGTATTCTGTGTCTGGGAGGTATGTACCTGTATGGGATTGTACTCAATTTGCTCCTTGTAGCCTATGGACAGTCATTTTGGCGTACCTTCTTCTCGGAATACCAGTATGGTGGCTTTAATACGCTTTTACATACGGCATCTCCGGGAACGCTGATTCTCAGTATGGTCAGCGATTATGCGGAAGGAAAGACAGGAAAATTACTTGCAGCAGTCATTATTCTTGGTGTTATACTTGGAGTCCTGGCATGGATTGCATATAAGAAAAGACCATCAGAAGCAGCAGGAAAATCTATGGTCTATACTTGGGTATCCATGGTAGTAAGATTTATGGTCGTGGTACCGGGCGGTCTTGCAGTTGGCTGGATATTCTATTCACTTACTACCGGAAAAGTCAGAATTCTCTGGTGGATTTTCGGAATGATTCTTGGAACAGTCGTAATACATGGTTTATTAGAAACGATATATCAGATGAGTTTCCAGGGCTTTTTTGCGAAAAAAATACAGCTGGTAATTGCAGGGGTACTTGTAGCAGTTTGTGCACTTTTTTTCCAGAAAGACCTGTTGCATTTTGATAGCTATATTCCAAAACAGGAAGACATTGTATCAGTTAATCTCAACATGATGTCTTTTGATCAGGACTATTATGAGAATGTCCAAAAGACAAAAGATGGAGACTATGAAATAACAGATGCAAATAACTGGGCAGAATCTGCTATGGCATTTATCGGTAAAAATGGTATAGGTGACCAGACTTATAAAGCTCTTCAGGATATCGTTGCCGGCAATCCGAAAAGTGAGGCAATCGACGGAGATTATACATATTATACAAGTATAAAATACACACTTAAATCTGGAAAAGAAATCTACCGTAAATACTGGATAGAGACGGAAAACTTAAGTGCTCTTGTAAAAGGATTATATGAGGAAGAAAATCTGAAAGAACAGAAATTTGGTTTTCTTGATCTTGATCAGAAATATCTGAAAAATATTGGACTGAATGATGCAAGTGGAAAGGGATTCAGTATCTTCCAGAATGATCCTGATAAAATAAAGCAACTCCTTGAAGCGATGAAGAAGGATATCGATGCTGCAACAGCAGAAGATTTTATGCAAACACCTGAGGTAAAAATTGATTTTGCTTATCAGCTTCCTGGTAAACAGGATGTGAATAATATGATACCAGGAAATACTAAGGCAGATGTACAGTATGCAGAATGGATAGTTGGTATATATCCTTCATTTAAAAATACTCTTGCAATTCTTAAGGAAACAGGTTATCCTCTGACGGTAGAAGATCTGGATATTGAAAAGATCATGCTGAACTATTTTAATGATGAGGATGGACAGCAGGAAGATGTGACCTATGAGAAGCCGGAAGAAATAAGAGCTTTAAAAGAGGCGTTGACCGTAAGATACAATGGATACGTTGACAAAGATTCAGAAATCTATCAGAATATTTATGTATCAGTGTTTACAGATAAAGGCGAGGCTGTGAATACATATGGACTGAAGAAAGAAAAACTTCCTGATTTCGTAAAAGAAAAGATTACAGAGCTGGGAATCATACAGAGTAGTATGCAGGTGGATGCACCGGTGACAAAAGAAGAGACAGTGTATACAGATGATGAGGAAGATGTGGTAACACAGGCAATTATCGGAGGGGCAGATGCACCTTCAGAAATATATCTGGATAGTACTGTTGAATCAGAATAAGGAGTATATATGGCAAAGGCAGTGAGGCTGGATAAGTTTCTCGCAGATGCGGGAAAGGGGACCAGAAGTGAAGTGAAAAAATTCATACAGAAAGGGCAGGTTCAGGTGAACGGTGTACCGGCGAAGAAACCGGAGATTAAAGTCGATCCGGAGAATGATGTGGTTGTGCTTTCAGGGGAAACGGTGGGTGCGGCACCGGAATTTGTCTATTATCTTCTGAACAAACCGGCCGGCTGCGTCAGTGCGACGGAGGACCGTAACGATCGGACAGTTATGGAATATGTTCCATCTGACCGCAAAGGGCTGTTTCCTGTAGGACGTCTGGACAAAGATACAGAAGGCTTACTTCTTATTACAGATGACGGGATGCTAGCACATGAGCTTCTTGCACCGGGAAAACATGTGGATAAAACATATTTTGTCCGCGTGGAGGGAAAGCTTACGGTGGAAAACATCGAGAAACTGGAGAATGGTGTGGATATCGGAGAAGAGAAACTGACCATGCCGGCCAGAGCGGAGATCGTCGGTGGAAGCTGGGAAGGGGCCGGTGATTCGCAACCAGGTCGTGTGCGCATAGAAAATCTGCCGGAAGTGTATACAGAATTGCATCTGACAATTCACGAAGGCAAGTTTCATCAGGTCAAGAGGATGATGGCAGCAGTCGGAAAACCAGTCATCTACCTCAAGAGAATCTCCATGGGTCCGCTTACCCTCCCCGACAATCTCAAGAAAGGTGAGTGCCGTCCTCTGACTGAGGAAGAACTTTTATGGTTGAAGGGATAGCGTTATCGCCACTAAATGTGTTGGCTGTGTTTTTAACTGCATTTTGCCGGTATCAGTATGATGCAGTTACAGTATTGTCGTAGCAGACATTTACAGAGCGCCTTTAGGTACTGACGAAATACAGCTGTTACGGAGACCCATTCTTGAAGGTTATCCTGAAAGAATGCATGGTCGGAGTTACCGATTAGTTCGTCAGACCGTTGCTCTGGTCTGCGAGGCAATATGTGAACGGCATCGTGCGTGAACATGGTAAAATCCAGCAAAAATATACCGAAAACTGCGAAAACCCTCTTTACACGGAGGGTTTTCCTATGCTATACTCTAGGAGTTGCAATGTGCGCACTGACGCACAAATAAAAAGTCACGTACAGAGATTCCGATGGATGGTGCCCTTACGGTGTGAGGTTGGGTCCGGATAGAAAATGATCTGTACGGAAGAAT
>JABLTO010250922.1_pt1 | contig 18769 bp, 23 predicted proteins | sample 7160091 | NCBI WGS metagenome assembly JABLTO01 (sample SAMN14651225, study PRJNA627086) | human gut metagenome | isolation source: feces | host: Homo sapiens
CATATATCACTTTTTCCTTACCATTATGCCTTTATTTCTCCATCAGTGCTTTCGCAACCCTTATCCCGCCCACAAATAGAGCCAAACTAGAGCCATTTTATAAAACAAATGCCGGAAACCCGCATAAATACAGGCTTTCGGCATTTTAATCCGTTATTCAAACTCCTCTTTGCCAAGTTGTTATGAGGTGTTTTTCGTTGGTTTTGGTGGTGAAAATCAGGGAGTTTTGTTCGGATTGTACCTGGTGCGAGGATTTTTTCGGGATTGTATTGTCATTTTGTTGTCACGAACTCTCAAATCAATTATATTCCCACTAATACTTTATCAATAGTAATTCTTTTAAATCTTTTATCATCATTTCATATTTTCTTTTCAATGAATCAAAATATGTATAGGAATATATCCAAATACTAGCTGCCGCAACAAAAACAAGTAAAAATGTGGCCAAATATATCCAATTTGTAAAATCTATGCCAATCAATCCCATATTTTCAAATGAAATTGCTAGAACACCTGCAAAAGCAGAGAAAATAGTTAAAATAATACCATTACGTCTTTTTTCCTCTTCATTCTTCTTATTTACATACTCTTGATAAATACTTATTAGTTCATTCAGCTTTTCTTCAGTCTTTATACCAAATTCTGTAACCAAAACGCTTTCCAATATTTCAAGCTTTTTCTTATGAGAATCCACATATTTATCCATATGTTTCTTTTGGTCCCTATTGTCTATCCTCAAAAGTACAAACAATGCAACCACACAAACAATAACACCAATAAAATACCATAGTAGTTTGGGAAATAATAACATTGTCAAAATCATTTCTGCACATGCCGCGAACATTACTACCAAGCATGTAATAACAATCCTTTTAACTTTTGGCTCAAACCTGTCAAATCCTTGTTCCACATCTGGACACTTCTTTTTTGCTTCTTGATATAGTTTTAAAATGTAATACTCCATATTTTCTTCCTTCCATATAGCAAATATCTAAACTATCCTACTGATTTATAATTATATGACATAACTCATTCAAATCTTTATAACGCTTTAACATTCTGATATACCTCATATAATTTTTTCGATGACATATCTAAAATTGGCTCAAACATAAATGAATTTAAGTGAATATTTTCTGGTGTTATCATTGCAACAATATCCAAAATACTCATAACTCCATCATTTATATTATCCCTATATGCCCTAATCAACCATGCACTTTGATTTTTCTTGGAATAAATATTGTTAATAATATCATTTCCATTAGGGACATCCGACAGTATTCTATTTTTCATATATAATTCCGCTTTCAATCGTATAGCCATTGAAAGAATTAATTTGTTTTCTATTTCAAATCTTTCAATATCTGTAATTTTATCAGCTTCTGTCATAATCAAATCATAAATTAATTCATTTTCTCTTCCATCTGCAAAATTCACATTATTCTTCTTACACCAATACTGATTAATAATGTCTTGCACCTGCTTCAAAGTAATAGTTTGCGTATCATTTTTATAATGTAATACGCTTGTCAACAATATATAGTCCAAATTTGTATCACCTTCTGTATACTCAATTAAATTCCTCACAAACGGAATGGAGGCAACCACTATATCATCATGCCCACCCTCTTCCAATTTTTTCTTATAATTAGAAAAAATATTTCTAGTATATTGTCCTTTCTCGAATTTTATTTCTCCTTCATCGGAATAGGCAATAAACGAATTGCCTCGTTTTGTTATTCTTGAAGCTAAAGTTCTATAAAAATCAAAATTGTGCGTTAAAACTAAAACTTTAAAGGTCTTTTGCCCAGAGGCATTTGTAAATGATGCAATATCGCTAATATACTCAATAATAGCATACTTATTTTTGTAATCAAACGATTCTGATATGTCATCCATTATAAGCAACTTTTCATTTCCTTCTTTTTGCGCAACAAGAATTTGAAATATCATATTAAGAATATAGTATGCACGCCTTTCTCCCGTGCTAAGTACATCCTCTATCAATCGTTCCCTTGCAATTTCTTTACTTCCCCTGTTGTCAAAAAATGTGTATTTAAAACTTGGTAGTTCTTGATTTAATATTACATCCTCTTGATTGGAAGGTTCTATCAAAAAAGGGACATAAAATCTTTGTGCGAATAAATCTAATGCTTTCTTCCAATCCGTTGTTTCCTCTTTTGCTTTTTCCCTCAATTTAGACAACTCTTCTTGTGCTTTTTTATACTCAGTTAATAATTCCCGAAGCATTACCTCACAACTTGCAAAAGCCTTAATCCAAACTTTCTTTTTAAACAAATTCACATCTTTATACTCGGCCACTACATCTGGATGTTTTTGCAAAAACTCATTGAATGCTTGAGTATCTTTATTCTTACTTATTAGCTTATTTATTTTCTCAAACAATTCCTTGAGCTCTTTTGTGTTTAATACTTGTTCTTTTTCTTTTGCAATTATCTCATCCAACTCTTTTTGGCTTTTTACTACTACCGCTATACTGCCATCCTTCGCATTTAATGTTATCTCATTTTTAGCCTCAAAAAAGCCATTACCATTTAATGTATTACTGATATTCCCGTAGTTATTATGGTCTATTACTCCTCTCTGCATAAATAACGATTTATCTACTAATTCACTATACTTTTTCTCATACTCTTCTAATAGTTCTGCTGTCTTTCCAGTTGTAACCATGGAATATACTTTATCATTAAATAACGCATTATAATCCAATTCATCTTCTTTTAGTAAACATTTCACCGTTGGGTCATGCAATAAAGTAAAAATACTTTCCAAACATAAATATTCTTCTTTTGATGAATACCCCCAATCAGCTAACATCATCCCACATGTATTAAAAGAACTTCTGGATGAATATTTCAATTTTTCTTTAATTTCCGAATATAAATTATCCCTTTTCTCTTCAATCGACTTATGAATTAATAAATATTGCTTGCGTAGCACATCATTCGCCATTAATAACCCCTGATTTTCATATGCATTCTCTTCAAAAGGATTTATCACCATAATACTTTCACTGGGAATATTTGTATTATTTTCATCTACAATGCTATATGAACTGACACAACCAAAAACCTTTTCCTCTACTGGTCTTTTATCTCTTATCGCCTCAAATGTTTTAGCCAATGAAGACTTCATTGTTCCATTTGGTGCATATATAACAGCCACATTGTTATTAGAATAATCTATTGATTGATTTAATTTCTGTATTCCATAACAGTTTTCCAAATTCATTTTTAATTCATCCATGCCTTTTTCCCCTCCTATACAAGTACCTTTCCAATAACCCCATTCTCCATATCATCAATACTGTAAATCGTATCCATAACCTCGAATGTCTCTCTCAAATTACCTCTTGCACTCTTCCAACCAATTCCATCTGTAAACCAAACAAAAGTAAATCCATCTATGGCACTAGCTTCCTGTGAAAGCATTTTATAACTTCTAGCAGTTTCATTTAACTTTGATCCACCACCAGTATAGAAATTTGTTTCTATTGCATATATCATTTTATCCGTCTTAACCACAAAATCAAATCTTTTTGCAGTTTTCCCATCATTAGACAATGCTGACAAATCAACACCCCATTTGTTTTCTATATCGACAAGATACATTTCCTTGTAATAATTAATATCACGTATAAATCCTGCTTCTTGTATGTATTTCTCAACCAAGTCCTCCATGAAATGTCCACCACGATTTTTACGTCCATTTGAATCCAGTCCAGTCTCTACGCCAGTTACATAATCCACTAAGTCTTTTATAATATGATTCTGTAGCAAATCAAACAACCCAGTCTTTTCCATAAAATAGGTGTACATCTCATAATACCTATGGCTATTCGGAGGATACTTGCCATAATCAAATTTATACAAAAATCCACCATTTTCATCTTGGCAGTATATCTCATTCTCTCTTTTTGCCAACAAGATTGGTATTGCCTTTAATATTTCTGGATAACGTTTTAATAAATTCACAAAATCTGTTTTTATATCCTTGCTACCGACAAGCGAATTTAATATATTTAATTCAATCTTTACTTCGTCTACATTTCTATAAACCTTCTCAAAATCCACATAATAATCATATGTCGATATACTCGGTCTGAACTTACTCAACCATTCATCAAAATTTCTATTTGTCATTTGCTACCTTCTCCAATCTTCTCTTGGATATCTCCAAGTATTCTTCGCTTACATCTATCCCAATAAATTTTCGTCCAAATCGTACAGCCTCTACTCCGGTAGTTCCTGAACCACAAAATGGATCCAAGATAACTTGTCCTTCTTCCGTAGATGCCAGTACAATTTTTTCAAGCAAATATTCCGGTTTCTGCGTAGGATGCTTACCTTCTGTTTTCTCCGAAGGTTTCGTCAGTGCACCGGTCCACACATCCTTCATCTGCTTTCCACCATTCATTTCTTTCATTTTCTGATAATTAAAAAAATGCCGAGACTTCTTATCATTCTTCTTTGCCCATAAAATGGTTTCCGTAGAATGTGTGAAGCATCGACATGCTAAGTTTGGTGGTGGATTTGTTTTCTGCCATGTTATGTTGTTGATTATCTTGAAGCTTTCCTGCTCCAATGCCATACCAATCGAATATATATTGTGTAATGTTCCTGATATCCATATTGTGCCGTTCGGCTTTAGTACTTTCTTACATAACTTAATCCACTTTCTATTAAACTTATGTTTTTCTTCGACGCTGGTTCCACTTTCCGAAAGCTTATCCCATGAGCCTTTATTTACTGAAACCATCTTTCCGCCCTGACAGGTAATGCCGTCATTGCTTAAAAAATAAGGCGGATCTGCAAATATCATATCAACAGATTCCGGTTCCATTTTTGTTAGAATTTTAAAGGAATCACCTAATATCAGTTGTGATTCTTCTGTCTCGTAGTATAATGGCACTTTCTTTATAAATAAGTTTCCCATTATCTCGACTCCTCTAATAATTGCATATAATCACTTCTTCGCCAACTCTGTTAGATGCATCTGAATTAATCATACGCTTTACACTTACAACATCTATTTTATAGCCCTTATTACCATATAACTCACTTATCAGGTCTGTATTATGGTTTGTGAGCATACAGTAGCAACCTCTGGCTGTTAATTCATCGAAAAGATTTGCTAGACGCTTATGGCTTTCTATGTCAAATCCCTCTTTGGTGTATGACTCAAAAGAAGTAGGATTCAATGGTGCATATGGGCTGTCTATAAATACAAAATCACCCTTCTTTGCGCCCTTGCAAGCTTCCTCAAAATCTCCATCGATGATAGTCACCCCCTGAAGATATTTTGAAATTTCCATAATGACATCCTCATCAACAGAAGCTCTACGGCTATTGTTGTACGGAACATTAAAAAGCCCCTTACCATTTACCCGATACAAGCCATTAAAACAATGCTTATTTATGAACACAAACAATGCAGCTAATTCCACATCATACTCTGCTTTCATCAGCTTGTCATTGTAATGTTCTCTGAGAGAATAATAATATTCTTTACCATCCTCCCACATTTCCGCATCAAGTTTATTTACTGCCTTCAGGAATGCTTCCGGCTCATCACATATCTTCTTGTATGCATTTATGAGTGCTTTGTTAATATCATTTATCAGAGCATTTGCAGGTAGCAATTCAAATGTAACTGCACCGCCACCCACAAATGGCTCATAATAATCCTTATACTGTTTAGGCATTCTTTCCTTTATCTGTGGAATCAACTGACGCTTACCACCAGCCCATTTCACAAATGGAGCAACACTTGAATCACTCATTTTGATTCCTCTTCTCTATGTCCATAATGGGCAATCTTTTACATATCCATTATACTTGCAAACATACAAAATAACAACCAAAACTTTCACTCCTTGTGAATTATCTTACTTCTGAAAAACAAATATGTACTCGTGTGCCAGAAGCAAAAAATTATTATTTTGTGTCTCCCAATAATCAGTAGAACGACAATTGTGCTGTTCTTTAATAATAATCTCTTTATTCACAAATCCTGCCTGTAAAAAGCATTCCATCATACGAAATCCTAAAGGAATTACTTTTCCATATTTTCTTACATCCCCAATCATAACAGCACACATTTTGCCATTTTTCAGAACTCGAAATGATTCCTCTGCTACCTTTTTCATTTCAGATAAAAATTCATCTACAGCAAGCAATGAGATATCCCCTTCTATCCCATTACTGTATTTAATGATATTGGCATATGGTGGATGCGTACAGATAAAGTCAATTCGACTATCTTTGATAAAATGCAAATCTGTGGCATTCCCATTTCGTGTAAATATTTTTGATTTTGTTTCACATTGGAATTGTAAATTTGTTTCAGATATTGAAACGGATTGCGGATTGATATCAACACCTACCGCATGACGATTGAGTAGCTTTGCCTCTACCAAGGTTGTTCCACTACCCATAAATTGATCTAAGACCCAATCACCGGGATTAGAATAACGAAGCATCAGATTTCTTGGTACATATGGTGACCAATTCCCTCGATACTTTCCTGAATGCGTTGCCCAACTGCCCCTGTCCGGAAACGACCAGACTGTTGTTGGTTCAAGCCTAAAATTATTTGGTTGTAAACTTATAAGCCATGCCTCCTTCTATTTTATCGATTAGTACATTGTAACTCAATTTCGTAGAAAAATCCATACTGATTTTCTTTCACTATAAGTGAATTTGTTTGTCATACATCTCATGAGATAATATTCACAAATAGTGAAAGAGGTAAATCCATGTATTTTGAAAACGATACTGACCTATATCGTGTTATAGGTGCAAATATAAAAAATTACAGAGAACAGGCTAAATTAACACAGGTACAACTTGCCGAACAGGCTAAAATCAGCATCAGCTATCTCTCCAAAATCGAAGCATCCGGATGTGATAAGAGTCTTTCTATATCTGTATTGAACCAGATTGCAAATGTACTTAGTGTTGAAATTAATGAATTTTTTAAGGAGGTATAGCTTATGCCAAGAAACCCTAATATCCATGGTGGTGGAGCTCGCACAAATCAAAACGGACTACACTTCGAACAAACCACATCTTTAGATGATGCATTGTGTAATTCCGGTTATGATGTTATTAATCATACTGTTTATCGCGGCACACAGCAAATCGGTATGTCTGTTCCACAAAAAAATTATATACATATTTCCTTAATCCACGAGGAATTAATTATTATGATTATAACTCCAAAGAATGGAGACCTGACGAAGCTTTTATTAATTTTGCAAACAATATAGTCTACATAATTGAGAAAAAATTTCAAAATTGTGCTGGTTCTGTTGACGAAAAACTTCCTGGTTGTCATTTCAAAAAGCTAGAATATCAAAAGCTTTTCAACCCTTTGCATTTTGATGTTGAATTCATTTATATATTTAACGATTGGTTTTTGGATGAACGCTATCGTGATACCTTAGATTACATAGTGAATATGGGATGTCACTATTTTTACAACGAAATTCCTTTGGATTTTCTTGGTTTATAACTGTTTCATATTAATATAGATACTGCGAGGTGACCTACTATGTATATGTGGCCTAAAGAGATACAACAGATAATCGCTGAAGTCCTTCATGCAAAAAATCCTATATCCTGTTTAGAAAAGTTCAAAAACTATGAACCAGCTAAAAAAATAACTTTTTTATTGTTTGACGGAAACCAAACAACTAATTTCCGACATATCATCCATGATTACAGTCTTTCAAAATATAGCATAGTTAATTTAGGAAATTATGCCAACACAGCCATTATAACAACTTCTATGCTATTGGATAATAAGGATATAACCACTATTAAACCCGCATATTCAGTTAATATAGATTCCAATATCGCATCTATGTTACCTCGTATATTAAAAAGCAAACCAATAGATCCAGATTTTTTTAACTTTCTTATATACATAAAGGAAAATAATTTGGATTTAAATATATCTCCATATTTGCTCGAAGATAGTTTAAATTCATCTGGTATGAAAAATGAGGCACGTGCATATGAATGTTTGTTAAGTTTCTTTAGTTTTTCCAATTTATCTTTACAACAACTTTATTCTCTCCCCTGTTCTCCAGATATTATTGCCTACAATCATGCAGATGATGCTTGGTCTCAAATGAAATACTCTCGTTTCTACGAAAAAAATGATAAAAAAAGAGTTCGTAGCATATATTGCTTTTTATTAAAAGTATATATTATTGAATTTTGTAGCAAAAAAAGCCCCAGAAACAAGCTTATCGAACTGGTGGATTTTATTAATACTACTCTCGGCATCTACTTGGAATCTGGTCTATTACTTGCATATTGGTATTTTGAAAAATCATATAATTGCGTGTCTGATTTTTTTTTAAAAAATACAGCCTGGAGCCAAAGATAAACTTAAAAAAATCGAAGGTATGGCTTGGGATCTTTTTCATTTATGGGATATTCCAACGGAAATGTCGGTACAATCCCATAAATATAATACAATTATACTACAGGCATTTGCAACACACGACGATGCACTTGCACAAATTGCAGAACTTAATCCCATTATAAGAATCGCATTTTATGAACAAGAAGTCCAAATAAAATACAAATTGTCATTGTCAAACTTTTTACATAATGACCCAATAATCGATTCAATTATTGATAATCAAGAGCAACGTGAATGTTTATGTGATACTGTTAATTTAATAGAATTATCAAACCAATTAGAACACGAATTCTTAAATACCATTAAATAGTAGGAGCCGCTATTTTCACAATAACGGCTCTTTGCTTTTCACCTTCCTCTCCCAACATCCTTAACCTTCTCTCCGATCCACTCCATAAACTTCTCCAGCAGATTCATCCCGCCAATCACAAACTGCTTCATAAACTCATACGCCTTTTCCTGCTTATCCTTCAGGCTTCGGTTCTCCTCCCGGAGCATCTGATTTTGATACCTCAGTTCTATCACCTGCTCCTTCAGATAATCATCGCCATCGACCACTCCCAGAAGTCCCTTCTTAAGCCTTTCCGCCTCCTCCAGTTTCATCTGAGCCTGCTCCGTCTGCCATTTTGCGGTGTCTGATATCATCACCCACTTGTCAGCCTCCTTTTGAGCCTCCTCAATTTCTTTCTGTTTATCGGTAAGCTTGTCCACATTTTCAGAATACTCTAACTGCAATTCTGAATTTTTCAATCATAAATCCGTTCCCTCTGACTGCAATTTCTGAGTTTCAGCCTTGGTATAATCCAGCATCTCTTGATGCCTCGGACTGTTCTGTTCTCATACTGACACGCTTACTCTCTATTTCCTTGTCCAGAGATTCAATTCTTTCCTCTTTCAATTCAAGAACAACCTGTGCACCCTACAGTTCTTCCTCAAGTGCAGTCACTTCCTTTGCTCGCTCCTGCTTCTTATAATCCAATACGGATAAATGCTGATTGTGTGTGTTTTTCTTCTTCCAGTCAATCCCATACCAGCGCATAATAAGAGCAATATCATCCTTCTCTGCCTCTGCCCACTGCTTCCATTCGGTATTCCCTTTTCCCTCACTTACAAATCCTCTGGTAGCAAGTGCTGCCTTAAGACTCGTCTTAGTTTCCAGCCCTCTCTTACTGCCGGATACCCATGGGACAAAATTCAAATGCAAATGCGGTGTTTCCTCATCCAGATGAATATAAGCACCTACCACATATAACTGCGGATTACGATGCTGGAACATTTTTACATAATCCTTCAACACCCACGTTGCAACCTCAGCAGCTGAACTACCCACTCCGGTGTCATCCTTATTGCCAATCTGAACAATCACCTAATAAAATAATTTTTCCTGCTTACTCCGGGATATCTTTTCATAATAGCTTTTAATCTGCCTGTCCTTGCGTTTCTGCTTTGCATTGTATTCGTCCAATGCCTTGTCAAACAATTTATGATAGACCTGCTTAATATCCTCGTGGGTAAGTGTAATATTATTCTTGGTGCGGCTGGCATCCACACTGTCGGCAATAAAACTTCTTGTGTTGTGTCCGATGGAACCCTTCCCATTCATAAAACTGATTGTTCTTTCCATTATCAAAATCCTCCTCTTTCGTTATGTATGTAAGCATTTTTCTTATCCGTAACGAGTGCCAGACACGAGATAGCAAATTTCTTAGGGAAGGTTTTGCTACTTTTGTCAAAAGTAACGCAAAAGCACTTTTGACAGCTTCGCCATCAAAAATGCAGACCCGCAAGCGGGTTTTGTGCTCCTCGCCGGAGTGGCTGTACGGCTCTGCGGCATATCCTTTACCATACATAGCTCTTAATGAAAACTGTTCACCACATCATGTAGCACTACCTCCTCTGCTATCATTCTTGCCTGTGTTCATAACCGATACATTTCAACAAAAGAATTTGCCTGTTTCGGCTTATGTTCGCTCAGCCATTCCTTTTCAATATCCTCCAGCAACTCATAGGCAACATCATTTACTTCTGCTGCCTTATCATGTAATTCGCCAAACCGCACCAGACTCCTATATCGCTGTGGATACTCCGTCCGTATGTAATTAATCCACATGTGCCCGTATTTCCCAACATCTGTTTTTTCTCCTCGCCACCTAATGTAATCAACGGATAAAAGATGCCGTCCTTTTCTATGTATTTCACGCCTAATTTTTCAAATAATGTTTCTTCGCTCATAGCCGCCACTTCCTTTCCAAAAATGTTTTTATTCCTCATTCGGTACAGTAAGTTTCTTCATATCTGCCAATGTCCCCGGTTGTTCCTTGAAACCTTCCAATATTTCCAGCATGGAGCGGATGGGAGTAAGTAACTCCCCATCCATATCCGATGCCTTTTCAATCCTTTCAAGCTCACGCTCAATCCTTTGCAGGTTCTGCCGGAATTGCACCAACATCAACGGATTGCCTGTAGCAACCACCTTTTGATGAAGAACACTCTGGATTATATAATCCTGCTTGGTACGAAATCCGCTGAGCTTCACTCTGTTATTCAACTCCTCGTTTTCCTCTGATGACATGCGGAATGCTATTGTAACATTCCGCCATCTGTTTTTATCATCTCTATTCTTTTCTGACATTGACTAACGCCTCCCTTTCCGTTTCCAATTGTGCTGCCATATCCGTCTGCACCGTTGGAAATAAATGTGCATAATGATATGTGATATCTACCGCCTCATGTCCGACTCTTTCCCCTATTGCCAATGCAGAAAATCCTAAATTGATTAGCAATGAAATGTGCGAATGTCGTAATCCATGAATTCGTATTCTCTTCACTCCTGCAAGCTTTGCACCTCTATCCATCTCATGATGCAGATAACTTTTTGAAATAGTGAAAATTCTGTCATCATCCCTTATTCCATAAAGGCTGCTTATAAAATCCTCCATCTCTACAGCAAGAAAATCCGGCATGACAATTGTTCTGTTACTCTTTGGTGTTTTCGGATCTGTAATCACATCTTTGCCTTCCAGCCTCTGATATGACTTATTTATCCGAAGAGTTTTCTTTTCAAAATTGAAATCCGCCGGTGTCAGAGCAAGCAGCTCACCTTCGCGAATGCCTGTCCAATAAAGCATTTCAAATGCATAATACGAAATTGGCTTATCTGCCACGCACTCTAAAAATTTCTGAAATTCCTTCTGTATCCAGAACTCCATTTCCTTATTTTCTTCCTTCCCCATAGTTCTGGCTTTTAGTCCCACATTATCCTTTAGTCCATACATATAGACTGCATAGTTTAATATGGCACTGAGCTGATTGTGAATTGTTTTCAGATAAGTTGGGGAGAACAACTCCCCATTATCTTTTTTCAGTTTTATAATCTCATTTTGCCACTGGATGACATCCGAAGTACGAATATCATCCAGTTTCCTTTTCCCGAAATATGGCAGAATGTTTGTCTCAATAATGTGCTCGTATTGCGTTTTATTCTCGGCTCCAAATCCGTCAAATAAATATCCACAAGGCTTTGAAAGCTCATACTGATACTCTGCTTCGCTTTCAGCTTGAAGTTCCGTTCCCATTCAAGGGCTTCGCTTTTCTTCGCAAAGCCCCTCTTGGTTTTCTGTTTCCTTGCTCCGGTCAAATCCTTATAATAGGTTCTCACCTCCCACATTCCGGTCTTATTATTCTTGATAACCGCCATCTATCCAACCTCCTTATCCGTAGATAGCCCGTAGATTCGTTTCATAAAATACTGTGTACTTACACGCCCTTTTATTATCACGAATCCATCAGCCTCAAGTTCTGCATTCAGTCGCCGTATCAGCTTATATGCATAGGATAGTGATACGTCTAGCATTTCCATGACATCCTGCGCTGTTAAAATCATTTGTTCTCCATAAGCAAATGCATCCTCTCTTTCGTTTCATTATTCAGTTCATTTCTGAATGGTTTTGATGCGTTTTATATCAACAGTTCACTTATGTACTGTCAATACTTTTTAGTAAAAAGCATTTCACTTTTGTACTGTTGATGTTATAATCTCTGTATATGTATAATTTGTGCCTCGTGTTTTCGTGCATGCTACAACACGCATTACACTTATAAGGAGCAGTTAAATGGGCGAAAAATTCACCAGCCGGGTAGGCTTTTTGATTAGGAATTTTAGAATTGCAGCAGAAATGACACAAAGGGAATTGGCAGATAAGTGTGGACTAAACGAATCCACAATTCGAAATTACGAGCTCGGAAACCGATATCCGGACGAAGCAACTTTACTCAATATCGCCAACAATCTAGGTGTCAGTTTCTATGCATTATCAGATCCGGGTGTTGCCAATATCTTCAGTGCACTCCATGTTCTGTTTGACATCGAATGGGCATACGGACTACGACCTACAATGAAAGACGGAGAAATATGCTTCAAATTTGAAGAACGGCTTCCAAGTGCTGGTCCCCGTCCACAGGGAGACCTTGTTAACTTCCGAAAGATGGTTGAGTATTGGGCACGTTTACGAGACAAGCTGGAGGATGGAGAAATATCAGAAACGGAATATTATCTCAAAGAGGTAAAATACCCAATGAACCCAACAGACCCAAATAAAGAGTATACTGTTTCGTTGAATCTTGATGATGAAGACCAGCTACTTGTTCAAAATATGAATGATAATGATGATGCAGAAGAAACTGCCGAATTGTTAAAAGACTTGTTTCCAGATTTCTCTTATGTGAAGAGGAAAAGGAAGCCTAAGAAGGAATAAAGGAGAAAATACGATGATAAAAAAAATAATATCTATAAACAATTATAATAAGTTCATTTTGTTTAACCATTCCCAAACCAACTGGGACTGTTCATTTAAAAAAGCCTCCGTTATATATGCACCAAACGGAAGCGGAAAAACAAGTCTTTCTCTAATGTTTAAATCTTTATGCGATAATAGTTCTTTACATGCTAAAGCTTCTTTCCAAGCTTCTGCACCAACTGAAATACGGTTGTTAGGTGATGATAACAAACAATTTATATATATGAACAACAAATGGAATCGAAATCATTCATGCATCGAGATATTCAACAGTTTTTATCTTGAAGATAATATTTATTCAATATCTATTCATGATAATCTAAACGAGCTTAATATATTTGAACTAACATGTGCAGACGAGGCTTTACAACTCAAATCTCAAATGTGTCAAATAAAGCGAGAGCTATCTTTGTTAAAAACCAAAATAAGAAATCGCAAGATGAAGCTCAGACAAAATAAAATGGAAATAAAGAATGACAAAACATTAAAAAAGTTATTACTTCAGCGTGAGCAATTAAATGGGCATTTTAAACAGTTAGGCGAAACAAGAATATCTTTAATAAACTCTCGAATTGATAGTTACATCCAAAATATAAACCGATATTTGGCAACTTTTAGCGATGATTTAAAAATAATAGATCAAAAAATTGTTTATATTAGTCAATCAAACGAATTAAGATTTATCTACGGATTAAAGATAAATAATCACGAGATTCATTTCTCAGATCGACAAGCTGAAGCTCCTTCGTTAAAATATTACTTAAGTGAAGGTGACAAAAATGCATTAGCCTTATCATTTTTTCTTGCTAAAATAGATATTGTACCAAATCCAAAAGATTATATCGTAGTTGTAGATGACCCTTTTACTAGTTTCGATACCCATCGAAAACAAACTACAATAACTCAGTTAACCCGTATTGCAAGCAAAGTCGGACAAATTATTATACTTACACATGATTTACATTTTGCAAACGATTTTTGTAATGCCTATAACGAAGAATGCCTTACATTACAAATACAAAGACGTAATGCGTCTAACACACTTGTCATACAAGATATAAAAAATGATTTATTAACTGGATTATCAAAAGATATCAATACATTGCATCAATACATATATTCTGGCGAACAAGATACGCTTTACTTACGCGAAGTTGTAAGATGTATTAGGCCTTGCATAGAAGGTATTTTTAGGCTCAAATATTTCAATTTAGTTAAAGACAATCAATGGTTGGGAGATTTCATTTCCATGATAAGAGATTCTGATATTTCATCCCCGCTATATAGACTTAAAGATTACTTACCAGAAATCGAAGAACTTAACGAATATTCAAAAATATACCATCATAGTAACCCTAATTACTTAGATGTATTAATTAATCCAACAGAGTTATCAATCCATGTTAGATCTACAATTAATCTTCTTTATGTTTTGTAATTATTATATATAAAGCGACTCTACAAACACAAAGACTATTTATCAATAAATAATATTTTCCAAAATTATTGTCATTTGATTGTCATCAGGCAAAAAACGAGCCAAGAAACGCCGTAAATTCGTCATTTCTTGGCTCATGTACATTATTCAAACTCCCCGCAGAGAAATTTATTATCCCTGTGAAAGCTTGATTTTTAAAGCTTTTAATATCGATTATTCCGCCTTTTATCACAATTATTTTATATTTTTAAAAATTCAGGTATCATATGGATATCATGTATTTAATGGTATTATGACTCTGATAAAAGGATTGCACAATGTGGTGTAAATTATTTAAATACTTGCCACTCCTCATCTATCGGATACATCTTGTTTTCCCAACAATTATCTATGCGCCTTATTTCAAAATACCTAGCCTTATTCCTCTCATCAAAATAACAAGCTTTTGCTCTGTCAAACTTATTATCACTGATTTCAGAAGCATTGATTGCATACATATATTCACACTCTTGACGCTGAATACTTCTAGGTGGAATCACAAACGAATATGAACCTTTATCTGTTCCAAAATAATAATCCTCCTCTCCGCTAACAGAATTGCCTTTTCTATGTGTAATATGTAAGTAATCCATTTGCTTCATTTTTACCACAAATTTTTTCCCATCATAAAGATACACGCTTACATCTCTAATGACCCGTGTGGTGTTAGACGTATTTTGAAATTCAAATACTATTGGTATCACAAAATACTTTCTTCCATCTGGGTTTTCGTCAAATCCCCATGTTGCACCTCCCATTCCTTTCTGATGAGAAAACCGATAAAAAATATTTAGTTTTCCCTTTTTATCCAAAACTCGTTGTATAATCATAGTAAATAAACTTGCAAGAAGTCCAAGTACTGCACCCAATACAAGCATCAATATTTCCGTTGAAACCGAATCACTCATGCATGTACATTCTATATTCATACCATATCTCTCCTTCCAAGATGGTTCCCTTCTCATTATCACAAGTTATTGACAAATTCCAAAATATCAGTTCTTTCTTTTTCAAGCATATGATCCGTTATATCAATTGCTGGTTGAAATATACTCATATTACCCTCGAAATGATTAAATTCATTTAGCAATGTTTTTTTCGATGTTAACATAACTCTATTTTTTATAGCAGTTTTACCAGCATCGTCAGGGAATGCCTGAGAAATAATCTGTCCCAACTGAGTGTATCTGCTTGTATCTATTTTATATTTTTCAACTAATTCCTTTTCTATTATCAAGCGTAAAAACAAATAAGTAAAAGAATGTACTAATGTACGATTTAACAGTGGATATTTACTCTTATCTATAATTTCTTTTCCATTAATATCCATATTTAAAATATCGTCAACATTCACCTCGAAATCTCCCGAAATAATTCCTTCTACATCTTTAGGAAGTTTCCCTTCTTTATTGCCAAACAAATCTACATATATCTTAGAAATATTAACCTTTTGATTTTTATAACCATGCATAACTTGCGTTAAATTCTCCTTTACCACGCCATTATCAACAAGCCCTGCATACCCTCTCATAAATGGTATCATAGAAACCAAAAAATATTCTTTTTCCTTTATATAAGGATATATATCGTTTATAAAAGTATCAAGCAGCTTCTCCAAATTAATCAGCATATCCTGTTCTTTATAATTTAGAGGAATATAAGCCACCTAAACTATTAACAGCGAGCAGGCAGATAACCACCGAGCAACCATAAATCGCTAAATTCAACTCTAAATTCGATGTTAGACGGGTGGAATTTATTTTTTCTCAAACTGCTCCAGTCGTCTGTTTGCCGTGCAAACAAACAGACTTCATAGCACGGATTATAGCACTTTTCAGGGTACTTTGTATAGGGTAGCTATGAAAAAGTTGCTCAAAATCTAAAATACGATGTTAAAATGCAGCTAATTAGAATTTACTTTTTCATTTGACCCTCGATTTCGGCAACTTTATATTGTGTCTAAAAAGATGATACATCACCATATTTTGTATAATTATACTTAATATTCTATGCATTCTTTATCGTTTTGGGACTTTTTGCAAGCATTTTGCAACCGCAATCCCTTCGAATCACTCTTTAAGCATTTTTCTATGTACTCCCGACACCCAGCTTCTAAAATATAGAACGCACAGCTATTGTCGGTTAAAACCTGCTTACGATTCGTTGTAACCATGCTACACCTACTAATGCCTGTATTTCTTCTTTAAGGTCTTCATATGCAGAGCTTATAAAAATAGAAAACTTCCGTCTATCTCTCATGTCTATATTCTCCTCGTTTTAATTATCGAATTACTAATGGTCGAGCTTCCAGTTCCATTAATTCCATACTTTATATTAAGTATTTCTTCTTCAATTCGTAACTATTCAATACCTTCATCATTATGATCAAAAATCCATGTTTTTCACGGAATTCGCAGTAAAATGCGTATGCCTATTGAACAGTTACTATGCATTACTTAATTAGCGTTTTATATGAAGCCATTTTCTGTTTTATCATTGTGTCTTTACGCATATTGCTTAATCCCTTAAAGTTTTTTATCAATTCTATCACTTCAGATATCGCAGGGGATGTGTTTTTCTCTTCCATTATTTCAATAAGTTGTCGATATTTCTTTTCACAAAGCGAAAATTGTAACATACTTGAAATATGCTCGTTCATAAACGAGAATACAGCTATGGTAATTTGTTCTTGATTAAATTGCCTAATCAACTTAATATATATTGGTTCCGCATCATAGCATACACCATTACCATTCGTTATAAATGCATCTACTAATGTATACACATATTTATTATCTAGCTGTTTGGGTATTCTATTATTTCCAACCAAACGTTCTAACTGATATGCAAAAGTTGGTTCCTTATAAAAATTGTTTAATATACTGTTATGTGCCTCATATAACTGATTAATTACAGTATCTAATTCTGTTGTTCTTATTTGCTCAGGTAAATAAGATTGTCCATTAACTAATTCTAATAATTCTCGTGCATATTTAGCCTCTTCTCCGTCACCATTTACTGCGAATCTAGCATATTTTATGCCAAAGTCATTTTTTACCTCTTCGTCAATTCGATCCCATATAATAGGGAATACTTTTCTTATATTCTCCCTTACAAATTGCTCGGTTTCTCTTCTAGAATATGTTCCAAACAATCCAGCCGAAAGAGAATTTACTTTTTCCTGCGATAAATTGCAAACAAACGACGTTAATGCCTGTATTTCACTATCACCAAGACTTTTTTCTTTAAGATTTTTTAATAACCGCCCTATTTCTATAGTAATATTAGAATTAGGCAAGTTAATAACTTCTTTTATGCAAGTTTGAAGCCATGATATTAACTGTAAACCTGTTATCTCAACTTGATTGGGATGGGCGGCACTAGCCCAATTTCTCATATACTTAATATAATCCAAATGTCTATAACCTATATCAGATATCATATCTATTTCTTTAGCACCTTTAATTAATTCACTATCATCTAACTTAACCAAATCTTCAACACCTGATAATCTTTTCCTTTTATCTGATGTTACAGCAACATCATAGAAATATTCAATATCATAAATAGCCGCACGTTTTCTTAATTGAAAAACTGTTTCATCCCACAAATAATTTAATGCTGCATCAAATAACCCTGAGGATGCAGCTGTTATGAATTTAGATATATAAACTGCACCACTAATATCTTCCTGCCTTAGCAAATCTACAACATCTTCAAAATTCCTTATTACACTTTTTCTTTCTGCAATTGGCACCAATATTCCTTCTGTTGGCAATCCAAAAGAACCCACATACTCCAATAAACTATTTTCATAATTAGATAACGATGTATTTACCTCTTTCGTACTAATAATTTCTTCGCTCATATTTTCATTCCTTTCATCGATCATAATTAAATTATTTTATAAATATCCATTAATCTTCTCAATCCACCCACTATCATCACTCTCAAACAGCTTTATGAACTTTCCAAAATTACTGCTACCAGTAACAGAATCATCCGAATCCAAATCTTTCACTCGTCGACTCATATC
>JABLTO010247545.1_pt1 | contig 18749 bp, 17 predicted proteins | sample 7160091 | NCBI WGS metagenome assembly JABLTO01 (sample SAMN14651225, study PRJNA627086) | human gut metagenome | isolation source: feces | host: Homo sapiens
AAATCCTCTCAGGCTCATAAACTCCTGATTGTGATTGAAGAAAACTTCAATACGACCCCGAGGGAACAGACCTTTGAATTCAACGGCAAGGACAGCGGTGATGATGATGGTGGCAAAATCATCGGCCCGGTTGTAGGACCTGTAACACCGGTTATTCGATGAGAAAAATCCTGATATTCCTTATGGCGATAGTGGCGTTGACCGCCACATCGCCGGCTTTCGCCGCAAAGCGGAGCATAATGGAGCTGCCTCCGTATGAGAGAGCTGTCCTGATTATCAAGCACCATGAGACCCTGCATGATTCTCGTCGACACTGGCCCTATCTGGGTTATGGACATAGAAAACTCCCCGGTGAAAAATATTTCCGAGGCTATAAGATGAGTGAACGGGAGGCTGATTTACTTCTACGCAAAGACCTCAATAAGTTTATCGGTATCTTCAATGATCTCAAACCGATGGATGCACTGCTCTTGGGTGTGTTGTCCTACAATATCGGACCGGGAGCTGTAAAGAAAAGCTCGGTATATCGGAAACTGAAAGCCGGAGACCGCAACATATTCAAAGCATATACTGCCCACTGCAAATATAAGGGCAGATTCCATAAAGGACTTTATAAGCGCCGCTGTCAGGAGTTTGCAGCTCTTTTCATTCCGTAAAAACACCGTCTAATATGTACCGAGGGGATGCGCTCTTTTCGGAGTGTATCCCCTCGCCGTATCTTATAGACAAATCAAATAACATAATCCAAATGGCTTCGATAAAAGTAAAGTTCCGGCCCTCGACTGTCGCTGACCACGAGGGCACAATCTACTATCAGATTATCCATGAAAGGAAGGTGCGACAGCTTCTGACCGACTATAAGGTCTTTTCATCTGAATGGGATGAAAATCGTTCAATGGTTACGACCACTCAGAAAAGTGAGCGCAAATCGTTCATACTCTCAATCCGTGAGCGTATTCGCTGGGACATCGAGAGGTTGACAAAGATTGACCGAAAGCTGGATGCCAACGGTCTGATATACACCGCAGACGATGTTATTGACGAGTTCAACCGCTACGCGCATGAATACTCTCTGTTCAACTTCATGGAGAGTCTTATCGCCAGACTGAAACAGAATGGCAAGATAAGGACATCCGAAACATACAGATCCACTCTCAACAGCTTCAAGAATTTTAGACAAGATGAAGACATAATGCTCGACTGCATTACATCTGAGATAATGGAAGCCTATGAAGCGTGGCACAAGAAACGGGGAGTTACCCCCAACACAATATCGTTCTATACCCGCGTACTCCGCGCTGTGTATCATCGTGCGGTCGAAGATGACATCATTGAGAACCGCAACCCGTTCAGAAAGGTTTATACCGGTGTGGACAAGACTGTAAAAAGAGCATTGCCGTTGGCTGTCATCAAAAAAATCAAGGCATTGGACTTGTCGCTTACTCCGGCACTCGACTACGCCCGTGATATGTTCCTTATGAGCTTTTATCTCAGAGGCATGAGCTTCATCGACATGGCATTTCTGAAAAAGTCAGACCTCAAGAACGGCTACGTTACCTATCGTCGCCGCAAGACCGGTCAGCAACTGATAATAGAGTGGACAAAGGAGATGCAGATGATTCTCGACAAATACCCTGAAAATAAGAGCGACTATCTGCTTCCAGTCCTACGTAATCACGGAATCAATGAGCGATGCACCTATCGCAATACCGCCTATAACATCAACCATAATCTGAAGAGAATCGCAGAAATGGTCAGTGTAAACATACCTCTGACCCTCTATGTTGCCCGTCATAGCTGGGCATCCGCCGCCAAAGCCAAGGGCATCCCTCTCTCGGTCATATCCGAAGGTATGGGTCACGACAGCGAAGCAACAACCCAAATCTACCTCGCCAGCCTCGACACCTCCGTCGTTGACAAAGCTAATAATTTAATCTTGAAATCTCTCTGATAGTGTTCTGCTATTGCTGAATCGCCTCACTAAACATCCCCATCCTTCTAACAGATACTATTGCCTCAGTACCATTTGGTTCTGAGGCATCGTTGTTTAGCAATCGTCCAATTCTCTTGTTTAGAGAGTCTTAACCAAGTGCAAAGTTACGAAATATTTCTGAAACAGGGACTATATTCGGCATTATTTTTTTAACGAGCCATCGGATTTCCTCACATTGTTTAGCAATTAGGCTTTAATGAATGACTAAACCACCTGATTTTCAATTAGGATATAGAGCATCCATCTCTCTAAACAAGAGAGGCTTGCCGTTAAACGACATAAATCAATCAAAATCAGAATGCAGACTACGAAGTTATCCTTTCTTGCATTAGTACTATTCCTGCTTACATTACCAATGATATGCAAAGCCCAATCATCGGTAATGGAAGTGTCGTGGAATGTGTACACTACTAACTACACAGGACTGTTGGTCTTGTACCCGAACAATCAAGGCATTCTGAAAATTTGTTCATACGATCCGAATATTGGGACAATTTGGATAGAACAAGATGCTACATTGACAAATCAGTATGACGTTTTCGGCAACTGTACTTCTTACATCAATTGCAGAAATCCGAGGACATCAGCCAATATAGTCTACTACGCTGACAATTTTGTGATTTTTCCTAATGGGAGAATGTATACGCAGGATGCCGGTGGTACTTGGTCAACACAAATAGTCGCCCAAATGATTCCGACATACAACTGGCAATCAAAAATGAAACAATATAATATTCAACAACAAAGAAGATAAAACCAAATGAAAAAAATTCTCTCGTTCATGATGGTAGTGCTTTGCGCTTGCGCATTCACATCGTGCATCGGCAAAGAAGATGAGCCGGAAGTCTCAACAGGTATAGAGGATGACGGCACGGGCCGCACCCCCACAAGAAGTGAACTAATTGGAAAATGGCAAAGCAATGAATATCAAGGCTGGGAACCTCGCCTTGAACAAAACGTTGTAATCGCCAGAGAACTAAATCTCAGCGATGATGGTACATACACAAATCGGTATCGCGGGCACCTTACTCAAGCTAAAGATGGCTCTGAACTTTCTACAACTGAGTTCGGCAACTGGGAGGAAGAACGTGGTACTTGGACATATAATGAAAGTACGGCAGAAATTTCGTATATGCCAAACTTTGACGAGAGAGTAAATTATGAGACCACCAAAATGGAATCATACGAATACACCAACTATAAAGAAAAGTGTCTGATTAAAACTTCGGGAACTTACAACGGTATGTGGATTACCCTTGATACTTATCTGAAACGTTCTGGCAACAAGGGCGATTTGCGATATGCCGTAAGTAAAAAATGAACTAATGACCTCTCGAGATATAATATCAAGTATCCGTCAATCCGTTTTCTCGAAAGACGTATTGACGGCTGCCTTAAACCTTACCGGAGAGTCTCAATCAGAACTTTTTGGCATTGCTCAGGAAAAACGACTTGCCGCTTTTCCTGACAATCATGTTCAAGTGCGGAGTGTAATTGAGACCTCTAATGTTTGTAGGCAAAAGTGCCGCTATTGTGCCATTGGAGGAAAAGACCAAAAACTCAATTACACTCTTGATTCCAATGCAATCAGCCTTCTCATCAGTTATCTTTATCAAAAGGGTCGGCGCAATATCCTTTTGCAATCAGGAGAAAATGTTAATGAAGACTTTCTGAAAAATACGGAGGAGGCAATTACGACATCAAAGGAATCGTATCCGGATTTGAGGATTATACTATGTATGGGTAATCTTACTTATACACAGTATGAGAGATTATATAAAGCCGGTGCTTCTGACTATATTTTGAAATTTGAGACCTCCAATGAGGAGCTGTTCAAATACTGTAAGCCTAACGATACTCTTACCAATAGACTTGAATGTATTGAAATGCTTCACGAAATTGGGTATAGGGTTGGTTCAGGAAACATCGTGGGGCTACCTGGGCAGACAGTAGATGATTTGGTGAGGGATTTGGAGCTTATCCATAAGCTCCCGTTGTCCATGAACAGTACCACCATATTTATACCTGCCGAAAATTCGGCATTTGCCAATGAGCCTGCCGGAAATCCTATTCATACTCTTAATATGATGGCTCTTATGCGTGTCATGAATCCTCAAAGACTGATGCCTACAACAAGTTCTTTGGAGAAAATGATACCTGATGGACAATTCCTCGGATTGCAAGCAGGAGCAAATACGGTAACCATTCATGATGGAACACCAGAAGATTTGCAGCAATATTTCCCCATATATTCTGCCAAGCGTGTACGTCCGCAAATGGAACATTTTAAAGAGATTCTCGAAAGAGCAGGGATTAAGACTGACAATCTGAATTCATAACGATGAAAGAACATTCTGCATATATAAATCAATCGACTCCGAGATGGGAAGAGTTCAAGCGATTTCAAGAGCTTGGACTTATCCCTGTGCACGGAGATTTTTCTCCAGCCGGTGTTCACTATCCACCAATCACAAATTATCTTCCGATTACACAAGAGGAGGCTTACCGGGATTATAAGGAGACGAATCCGAGTGAGTTTGATGTCTATGTTCACATCCCTTTCTGCCATAAGAGATGTTTATTCTGTCATTATCCGTCTCACTATAATTGTGGAGATTCGGAAAAGGACACTTATCTTGATGCCCTTGAAAAGGAAATGCAAAATTGGCTCGCTTTCAGAGGGATTGAGCGTATTAAATCTCGTTCTATCCTGATGGGTGGGGGTACTCCAACCGACCTATCGCCGGAGCAATTAAAGCGTTTCCTCACGTTCTTTACGAAGTATGTCGACATATCTCACTGCCCCCAGTTTAATTATGACGTTGATCCTTCGACACTTGTCGGAGATAAGGGACTTGAACGTCTTAGGATTATAAAAGACTTCAACGGAGATAGGCTTACTATTGGAGTTCAGTCTCTTAATGACGAGGTCCTGCGCAAAATGAATCGCTCGCACAATTCTGCTATTGCCAAAGAATCAATAGAGAATTGCCTTAAAATGGGGTTCAAAGTGAACATTGAATTCATTTACGGTCATCCCGGAGAAACTCTTGACAACTGGATTGATGTCATTGATGAAGCCTGTAATCTCGGTGTCGATGAAATACAACTTTATCGCTTAAAAATTGAACCTTACGGAGATCAGGAAGGCACAATAAAGAAATTTGCATCTTATCGCCCCGATGAACTTATCTCTGTGGAAGATACCATCCGCATGAAAGAGATTTCTAATCTGATTCTTGCGGATTACGGATACTCAGAGAATCTGCGAAGAGTGTTTACTAAAGACAAACGCAATCTATCTATATATGCCTATAATCAATGCTGTCGTCTCAGAGATCAGGTTGGGTTTGGCATATCTGCTTTCAGCAGTCTTAATGACAGATTCCTAATTAACACTCCAAGTTTTGAGGAATACTATCAGCGTATAGCTTCAGGACAGCTTGGAGTAAATAGAGCTCTTCTGAGAAACCCTCTTCAACAAATTTTATGGTCAATAATTCTTCCTCTGAAGAATTACTACATAGATAAAAATCTGTTCAAGAAAATCAATGGGGTGGATTTATCTACTGTTTTTCAGGATAAGTTCAATCTCCTTAAACAGTATGGTCTTGTTACTGAGTCTGAGAATAGAATGGAACTTACCCCAACCGGTGCTTTCTATTCCGATGAGTTAGTTCACATCTTCTACGAGAATCAGCATCAGTCATTTCCTCCGGAAGATTTCAATCCCGGAGTTCTCAACCCATATAATAAATGAGATTCAGCAGTTTTCTCATACTGTCCGGAGCAATTGCAGGATTATATCTTTCAGCCCAACCTCGATATGAGATTGGACTGAAAGATCCGTCTTCGTTAGTAAGAGTAGGTATGGATCCACACCCTACTGACAGCACAGATATTGCTTTGGCTTATACATTACTTGGTGCGATAGATCATAATAATGTCGATTCTATTGCCTATGTGCGCGACGCTTGGTATAGAAAATCCATAGGCAACTCAACTAAAGACAAGGCGTATAGCTCGTTAACCTATATTCTTTCCAGATTTCTTTCTAAAGACGGTGCAGATGAGTTAGCTTCGGAGAACGAAAGAATGCTTACAGATGATTTGTATCATTATTTCGCCGATAATGATTTTGAGCATCTTAAGAAATATCTTACTCTAAAGTATGAGTTAAATAATTACCGGCCAAGAAGCGTAAAAGAATTTATTGAACAACGAACATTCTATGAGGATTTTTTGATGTTCAATGATCCTAACCGAAATGACTGGGATTATACTCGCGAAGTAATTGAACTACTACCTTTAAGAGAAGGCGACACAGTGGCTGATATTGGTTGTGGGTTCGGCTATAATACTATTCGGCTAAAGGATAAAGTCGGACAGAATGGTCTCGTATATGCAACCGATACGGAAAAGAATTACATAGAGTATCTTGACAAGTTTCTTTCCGGCCATAAAATCAATGGAATCATTCCTATAAATTCCACGTCCAACGATATTTCCGTTCCAGATTCATTGGATATGGTATTTATGAGTTCACTATACCATATTATATACACTTGGTCCAGAGAGGATGAACGCAAGGCATTTCTTTCGTCTATAAAATCAAAACTACGAGAGGGCGGATATTTTGTAGTCGTTGACAATATCAACCGTCATGGCGACGAGTTAAACAACTGTCATGTGAACCCATTATTGGTCGAAGCCCAACTCGGTTTTTGGGGATTCAAACCATATTTGACAAAACAATTGTCTGATCAAAGATATGTTTCCGTCTTTGTTAATGACAGCACGTTTGTTCCTGAACACATTGCGGGGCATAATGAAGGACCGATAATCTTAGTTGATAATCAAAAATCAATAGTGCATATCGGCAGTCTTGATTCTTATGACATCACAGACAAAGGTGTGGATGCTGCTCAATATGTCTATGATTTCTTAGGAAATGGAGATGTTTCTTTAGCTAATATTGCCATTGAAAAATACAATGATATTATTCCTCAAGAGAACTTTGGAGGTGAGTATTCTGCATTGCAATGGCTTTGTGAAGCTATGACGTCAACACCGGAGGCAAGGGATTCTATGCTTTCTGATAGATTGACTCGTAGTTTCTATAAAACCATGACAGCCGACAGTTGTAAAATATCCCGATATTATCTCCTACATAAATATAAACTTGGGAATGACTCTATAAGAATGATGTCCGATTCCATCCTTGAAATGAGTGGAGAGGTTGGAAGAACCCATAGGTCTTATCTTGAAGATTATATTTTGGCACTTAATCCCAAGCGTCATCTATGGGAAAAGACCGACTCTTTAATTGCCCGGCTTGGCATACAAATGGGAGATACTATTGCAGACATAGGAAGTGGCTCCGGCTTTTTTACTGACAAATTTTCACAACTGGTAGGATCACAAGGTTATGTGTATGCATTAGAAATTAAAGATGAGCATATCAAATCGTTAGAAGACTTTATTACATCTGAGAATATCAAAAACATTTCAGTTATTAAAGGGAAAGAGGATGAACTGAATCTTCCACGCCCGGTAGACAAGATGTTCATGTGTTCTCTATACCATATTATGTATGGTGTAATTTCAGATAAGGAAAGAGATGCCTATCTGAAAAGTCTTGTATCACAACTTAAAGAAAATGGTGAACTTATCATAGTCGATAATGGACCTGTCGATGATGAAACCTTACCATATCACGGACCTTATATCAGCAAGGAACTAATTATTACCCAACTGGGGTTTTATGGATTTGAATTGATTGATTACTATCAATTTATTCCACAACGATATATGCTCAAATTCAAATTAAAACAATAGCCTCTCACATGAAAAAAATTCTTGCAATTATAGTTTTTGCTATTTCAATCAATTCCTTTGCAGCTAAAGCCCAAATGTTTGAAGCAAGTGCTGATTGGGAAGACAACGAAAGGACTATTGCCCTCGGCAAATGGTCCCAACTTTATTATGAATTGAATGTGGGCTGGAATATAACAAAAGACAACTATACCAATAAGGCAGATTTCTTATATTTCGGCCTTGGCGTAGGCTTCCCTACTTTGGAAAATGCCTGGCGCAAATTCCTACCGGCACAGAAGATTCCCGATAATGAAGAGGAGGCCGAACTATTTGGCTCAATGGACACAAAAGATGTGTATGGAGGCAAACTCGGCATGGGCTGGATACACTATTTCAATCACAGTGTAGGTATATACACACAGTTAAGTTGGGGTTTCTTGGCAGATTTCGGCAGTCCCGATGATACCTCCACTACCTCCACTACCGATTCATCATCCAAGAAAACATTCATTTATAACACTGTGCCTATAGAACTTGGATTGTGCTTTAATTTATGGAAACACCTCCATGTTCAGGGTGGTGTTACTTATATGTGGAAAGAAATTCCGCTACTGACAGTTGGTATAGGTGCAAATTTTTAATAGCTTGAAATATGGCTTTTTGGGGCATATTATCAGCGTTATTGTCTGCTTGCTCTTGGGCATTTGGAACAATAACATTTGAACGCATCGGAAAGGTTGTGCCGTTTGTCGGTATCACCTTTCTTAAAGGTGTGTTTAGTATTATGCTGATGATACTGCTCCTTGTCGTAACGGGTGGTTTATATCCGATTGGGTGGCGGGAGTTTTCATTTCTCGCATTAAGTGGAATTGTCGGTATTACCATAGGAGACTCCTTATTTTTCAAGTCCCTTCAAGATCTTGGTGCAAAAACTCAAGTCATATTCTTCCTCCTCGGACAGATTTTGACAATGATTCTTTCGCTCCTCTTCTTAGGAGAATTATTATCATTTGAACAATACATTGGCGCATTTATATTACTTACCGGCGTAATTGTTACCACATGGGGGACCCAGACCAATCATCCGAATAAAACAAGAGGTATCATATTTGGTTTAGCCTCCATGACGTGTTTCTCCGTTTCTGCTATAATGGTTAAAGCGGCAATTTCAGATGTTCCTGTCATTACAGCTACCTTTTATAGAATGGTGTTTGGTACAATCTTTACATTGGGGTATGGGGTGGCATCAAAGAATTTTTCAAGTTGGATTCGCCCTTTGAAGGACAAGAAACTTTTAGGGCTATTCGTATTTAATGTTATCGTTATAACCTATGGCGGATTCTTGCTTTCAATGGCGGCAATCAAATATATATCCGTTCCGTTAGCGTCTGTATTAGGTGCTACTGAACCTATATTTGTCCTTTTGCTTGCTTTCTTGCTAATGCGAGAAAAAGTAACTAAGAGAGAACTTATTGGGACTATAGTGACTCTCATTGGTCTATTCTTAATCATAAACAGTGAAAGATTATGAAAACGAGACCAATTGCTACAGTCTTATTGTTATTGACTGCTTTGATATGTAGTGCTGCTACATATAAGATATCCGGAATAATTACAGATGAGGAAACTGGGAAGCCTGTCGAAGGTGCGTCTGTTTCATTCAAACTAAAGGGGAAGCTCTATGCTTCAATGTCCGATTCTTTAGGGATTTATCAGTTCTCGTTGCCCGAAAAAACTCGTTTCGTAATAAAAGTATCTCATATTGCGTATCAACCTAAAACTAAATTGATTATTCCGCAGACTTCCGATGTAATAGAGAATTTTGTTTTAATTCCTAAAAACAACACACTTAATGAGGTAGTGGTAAGCGCCAATGCTTCTCGCGTTGCACAACGGAATGATACGACAGTTTACTTTGCCAATGCTTATAAGGTGAATACTGATGCCACAGCATATGACCTGATTACCCAAAAACTTCCAGGTATAGGCATTCGTGATGGTAAACTTGAGGCACATGGTGAAACTGTTAAAGAAATTCTTATTGATGGGAAAGAGTATTTTAGAAGTGATATCGCCCTATCTTTAAAAAATCTTCCGGCGGACATAATAAATGAGATTCAACTCTTTGATCAAATGTCTGATTACTCAAAATTGACCGGATTTGATGACGGGACACGTCGTAAAACAATCAATCTTGTTACCAAAAAAGGAATGAATGAAAGTTTATTTGGCAAAGCATATGCAGGTTATGGACTCGACAATTATTATCGAGCCTATGGAATGTTGAACTGGTTTCAGGGAAATAGACAATTATCAGTATTCGCACAAGCGAATAATACAAGCGAACAGAATTTTTCTATGATAGACTTGTTGAGTACGACCGGAACCTCAATGAATACGGCACCTCAGCAATCCCCTTACAGCAAAGGAAGCACCGATAATACTTTTCATCCTGCCACATCAAATGATATATCTGATATGATGGTGGGAGGTTATTCCGCAGGAGAGACAACTACAAAAGCTATTGGTACAAACTTTTCTGATATATGGGGCCACTCCAATAATGTGGCTTTCTCTGGGCATTATATGTTCAATAATGCCATTAATGAAACGGATTATGACATCCGTGATGATTACTATAATGAAGGTGCAAATGCGAACCTTCAGACTCAATATGTTAAAACTGATAATACAAATCATCGATTCAATACAAAAATTGATTGGGATATCACGGAATCAAGTCATTTAATGTTTAGACCTTCAGTATTATACCAACGTCAGAAAGAATATTCTGAAATGTATATTTCAGAAGAAGGTCGTACCACATTGGACATAACTCCAATGTTGGAACAAAATCAGAACACCGATCAGGAAGCTTTATCCACAAGTAACGAGCTTATGCTTATCCATAAGTTTGAAAATTATGGGAGTTCACTAAGTGCAAACATCAAGTATTCGTTTGAAAATACAGATGAGGATTTAGCATTATCTCTCGATAATATCCAAGATGTGAGAAAAAGTAGCCAGACTACATGGTCTCAAAATCGCTCTCAAGGTTTTGCTGCTGTAGGTTCATATATTCACCCATTGGGTAGGTACATTCGCATTAAAGCCGATGCAGGATGGAGTTCCACGTACAGGATTATTAAGAGACATACATTGCGTAGCGATTCTCTAAATATAACGATGGCAGTTGACTCTGTTTTGAGCGGTAAAACAAGATCAGATTATGGTGGCTTCCTGTGCGGATTATCATTCCTTTATGATCGCAGACATACTCAAATTGTGGCTGGAGCTGAATATCATATGTATCGATTATACTCGGTCAATGACATTACCCGGAAATCTAATGAAACGCCTGCAATCTTGCCATTCCTACATATAAGACATCAGTGGGGAGAAAATAGTAATCAATTACATTTTCAATATAAAACAGACCAGATATTTCCGACAACTCAACAGTTACAGGATGCAATCAATAATGTGAATCCTACCCTTGCTGTAAGAGGAAATGTTTATCTGACGCCATCATATAATCATTCCGCGACTGTTCGGTTGTTGATTCCGGGGAAAAACAATGGAGGTATTTTTGTCTTCTTTGTTAATGCCGAATTGCGTCGGAATTATATTGCAAACAAGAGGTCAATTGCGGGTGGTGCATTAGGTGCCGCCGAATCAAGAAGTCAGTTGTTATCTTACGTCAACACAAACGGATATTGGTCTGCAAGTGCATTATTGGCTTATGGATTCCCATTACACCTAATAAAATCCAATATAAATATATCTTCTCTGTTACGATATAGTCATATTCCCGGCTATTGGGAAGCCAACAAGTCTTACAACAATCAGTTTAATTGGAATAGTAGCCTTACTATCGGAAGTAATATCAGTAAGGCGGTGGACTTTGTCGTAGATTTCAATTTGCAATACCTTAACGATAAGAATGCTTCTCATCCATTGCTGGACGTTAATTATTGGACTTTTTCATTTGGCGGCCAGTTAAATTGGCAATTCCTGCCTCACTTCAAACTCGTAGCAGAATGTGGCAGAACGGCATATTATGGACTTGGGACAAACGATATGAACGCAGTCATCTGGAATATGGCACTGGCATATAAGTTTCTTAAAAATAATGCAGCAGAAGTCAGAGTGTCATGTGATGACATATTAGACCAAAACAACTGTTTTACTCAGCAGACAAATGAGCTGTTCCGACGAAAGACGGTTGCAAATGTCATTGGACGTCATGCGATGCTGACTTTCACATATAACTTTAACACTTATAAAAAATAACGATATGAGACTAATCAAACCAATTATCACAGTATTATCGTTAATAATTGTTCCAGCCGTGTTTGGACAACAAGACGTTACTGAGAACAAACTTATGACCCTGTCAGAATATACGCAAAGTTATCCTAAATGTATTACGCAAGAAGTGGTTTACGATGGATGTACACTCCTGCTAAATTCGGACGGAGAGTATTTGTTTGGTCAGTTTAATATCTTGCATCCAGAACTGCAAATGCGTATTCTTATGCAGGGGATTACTTTTTATGTTGATCCGACGGGAAAAAAGAAAGAAAAGTATGCAATCCATTTCCCCGCAGCATGTGCCGTTGAGGACATAATGTCTCAAATGGCCCCTCCGGAACCCGGAGAAGATATGGCGCAAGGCATCCTACCGGATATTAAGCCATTGGTTACTTCTCTTGCTCGCTTTGGAGTGGAATATGACATAAACCGAAGACATCAGACTTTTGATAGCGCTTGGTCGTCAATAAATATCGACGACAGTACACATTGTCTCTCATATACTTTCATTATTCCTGTTGAACAGATGTTTTCTGAGAAAAAATTGTCCAACACCTGGAAACTTGGTCTATATTCCGAAGGAGGAAGACCGACTAATGGAGGTCCCGGAATGAATGGTAGAGAGCAAGGTCCGGGAATGAGAGGCCCCGGAATTGGTAGTAAACGGAACGAAAATTCTAACTCAAAAGTCGATTTGAGAAAAATGATGATGAATGATATAGAAGTATGGGTACCATTTTCTTTTGATTCAATATGCTTGTTAAACGAATAAACCAACTTAAAATATGAAAGGAAATCTCAAAAGCCTTGTAATAGTAGTGATAACTATTATTGCATCCCTCGGCAACAAGACATATGCCGATGACCTTATCGGTCTTATTGGCGGAATGTCTTTCACAAGTAATCCACCTGCTATGCAGCAAATGTCAGGCAAGTCTCACTTTATAGATGGCAATGGAGGATGGTGTTACCTTTATCATAATCAGGTAACAGATGGCTATGCGTTTGAAACGCAGTTCTCTATGCTGTGGGCATCAGTTAATCCTCTAAAAGAGGACGGCGCATCTAAATGTAAGTTCATTATTCCTCTCGACTTTAGATGGTTCTTGGGAACTCAGACTTTGTCTGCTTATCTTGGAGCAGGACTCCAGTATAGCACAGTATGGCGATTTTCCAAAGGGGAAGGGCATACTCATACCTACTATGACCCCTGGTGGGGAGGGTTTTATGAAGAAGAGGTTGAAGGTGAAGACAAGTGGGATTGGACTGTAAACCAACTAAGTACAAACCTCGCCTTGGGATTCAAGTTGGGTTTCTGGAATGGAGACGCATATGATCCCGGCAAGAGACAGTATGTGAATTTCAAACGACATGCTTTGATATTGGGTACAAAAGTTCATTTGCCCATTATCAATGCTTCAGAATCACATGGCAGTGACATTGACCTATCAAAAGATAAAGTTTGTGTATCACTTACAGGAGCACTTTCTTTCGGGTTAACTAATTCGTTTACGCTTAAACTCGATTATGAATATCCTCTTGGTGGTAGCAACAAGTATAGATTGAACGATGGAGGACACGCCACATGGTTCAACACTAATACTCAGTCAATGGCAATAACTTTATTGTTTAGAATTTAAGTCAAGAGTATATGCGCCAGCTATCACTTTTTTACTTAATATTATGTTTCTCCATCATTTCGTTGGCACAAGGCAGATACGATGAATATGAAGGAGGATCATTATTGGGAGGAAGTGTTGGTATGGCATTTCCCGGAGGTGAAAGTGATCCTGAGTTGAACGCTTCCGTTATCTATTTATACCATAAATCTTTGACTGCCGGTGTATCAATGGAAGTCCAAGGATCTGCTGTGATAAGTACAGCTCCCAGTTATGGAGATGGGTGGAAGTTTATCCTACCTATAGATTCAAGATTCTTTTTAGGGACAAGGGCTATCTCATCGTTTGCCGGTGTAGGATTTGAATATACTACTGTATCTCCAGGTGACCGAGATTTTGATGAGTCAAGATTGAATCAATTTGCTTCAAATGTGGTTATAGGTGCTAAAATTGGTTTTTGGAACGAACGTCGTCACTTCATCATTTTAGGCTCAAAGTTCCATTTCCCTATAGCGCATAGCGCCGGATTGTCGGATAAGACAGTAGTAGCTATTATAGGAGGTGTGGGATTTGTAAATTCTTGGGGCGCTATCAAGATTGATTATGAATATCCGTTTGGTAAAGGTTATGCTAATTCTGTTTATGGCATAAACTCACAGGCGTTATCGTGTTCAGTGCTTTTTAACATATAAATTTTATTTGATGAAAATTTGGAAATTTATAAAGAAATGGACCATAAAGTTTTTCAATTGGTGGGTAGATTCCTACAACTGGTATTGATATGCTCTCTATGTAGCTGTGCTGCAAAGAGAGAGATCATCCCATATCAACAATCACAAAATAAACATAATGTGAGCGTTGGGTTGAGCGTGAATGAAAAAGCCAATTCTTCATTCACGGTTTCAACGGTTGATCCGGTTGTTTTGAGAACATTTATAATGCAAGGCTTCTCTCTTGACTTTAGAGGACAATACGCATATTCTGTAAAGGTACCTTGCGCAAAAGATGTAGAAAAAGCAATCTCCCATCATCCGGGTGAAGTGAAAGCGACTATGCAGGGAGCTAACGAAAAAAGACCGGATATTAGACCTGTATTGGAAGCCTTAAACAAAGTCGATGTCTTTATCTATGCAAAAGGGAAGAAGGTGGGTAAAGTCAAAAAGTTCAATGTTAGCATAGAGCCGGCAACCGGCCAATTGCTTTATGCCATTACATTGCCCAATATCTATAGTATGAATCTTCCCGTAACGGTAACCTTAACTTCAAGAAGGGAGATTGATGGAGATGAAATTATGCCCGGTCAGTTTCAGAATCGAAACGAGTCAGACAGACCTCAACCATTCGGTGTAGGTCAACCGTCTCGCCCCAATGACAACCAAAAAGAACTAACTATAAGTTATACCTTTGGAAAACCTGCAACTACACAACCCGGACAATCCTTGCCATCAGAAATCCGTTTCTGACCGCAAGTTCGTCATATTTGACCTCGACGGCACACTCATAGATTCCTTTGAGTGTGTCCTTCGTTGCGTCAATAAGTCTCTTGCCTCTTTTGATTTGCCGAATGTAATTATATCTCAATCTTCTCCACGGAATGATATAGAACTGATATTTAACAAGGCAAAAGAGATTATACATGGGAAAGTACTATGGAATGATTTTAAGATTGTATACGACTCAATACACCTTAATGACTGCATAGAGGGGGTTAAAATCAATCCGATTGCAAATAGTCTTCTGAAAGAGTATTATAATAAGGGCTATACCATCGTTATTATAACTAATAAATTAAGTGTTATCGCAGAAAAGATATGTAATACCCTTCTCTGCGAATTCAATGTAAATATAATCGGAAGACAATCTGTTGAATCAATCAAAACGGATTGGGCTTATATAGCAAATAAAATAGCTGATTTAGATTTGTCGTTGGGAAACTGTTTCTTTTATATTGGGGATTCTGAGGCGGATTATAGATTATCCAAGCAATTAGCAGTGAAATTCTATGATATAGACGATTTATCTGAAGTTGAAAGTATCCAAAATGCTCAAATTAAAGCAATATTTCGACGAATAACTAATTTTTTGAATTCGCATAGTAGAATAATATTACTACTGTCTCGTATCTTAGTATTTGGCGCATTAGTATTAGTACTCTATCGCTGTTATGAATGTTATCAAAGATGGAATACTATTCCATACAATAAATTTAACGCCCAACTAAATGCTGCCGGATGTATCTCTAATGAGTCTTATTGTAATTTGAGATTGTATATTGATGCAGGATCGGTTACGGATACTGCGTTTAAAAGAGTGAGTTCTATCCAGATTTATAACTCTATAAATTACAATGATACAATTATTTTTGATTCTAATATCAAAGTTGGATGTAATTATCTATTACACAAGTACTCTGATAGATTTAAATCGAGCATGTCCTTCTACTTTGTTGACTATTCGTTAAGTTCGAGCGTTGCAACTCATTCGATAAATAAGACTGAATATGTTGGAATTTTGGAAAGCACAGAACTTACAAATAATTACATTGAAGTCCCGCAAATTTCATCTGAATTAGATGGCACGCGAGTAGCAACAAGTGGTCTTGTTGCTTATGGTAATGTATCTGGAATGGGTGGTTTTGATGTTAATTTGAATCTATTCAATGATAAACCTTCTTTACATTCTCCGTGGAATATTTCTCAATCAAATTATCTTATAGAATTCAGCCCACAAAGAATAAGGTGTGATACTATCAGTATCGAATTTAATGGTGCAATTGATTTTTCTAATATGTACCCTTCTCCCGATAAAGTTACTATGAGTGGTATAGAATTTGTTAGTCCGGATAAAATCTCAGAGATTTGTACTCATGGATTAGAGTTTCATACCGAATTCATAGAGTTGAGTGGTATGTCTGCACAACGGACCTTCATCTTATCAGGAATTGTATCCTTGATATTGTCAATTTTAGCCACCCTAATACTCAAATGGTGGATAAAAGTTGATTAGAATTGTTTTTGATTATTTATACTTGCTGCGATATTATTGATCACATCCAAATTTCTTATTTAATGATTGGGATTCCTGAACTGTAATTGTTCTGAGAATAACCTATTATATAGAGATTTGCAGACAGAATACATTTTGTTTCGTATTCAGTGTAGTATGATAGTACAAGATGCCGCCTGTGGCGGCCGAAATTTTTAGCGAAAATCAATGGAGCGACTTCATCACGAGGTCGCTCCATCTGCTATATTACGACTTGGCAAATTATATCTCAGTTGTTGATTTTTTTGTTGAGCCATTCATCACGGCGTTGTCTGCACTCTTTGAGAGTACCAGCTACGCAGGAGAACAATTCCCCATCGGTATGGCGATAGTCGTATTGGCAGTGTTTTTTTCTCCGTGAGCGATAGCCGGTGTAAAACATCTCGTATTGTTCAGTGCCGGGAGTTGTGGTTGTGCTTACTCCGTGGGCGGTTATTTTGGTTGCCATATCTTCAAGTTTTAGAATTTTACAAATATCATACGTTGTTCAAAAGTCAGTTCAGGGTCGCTGACCTTGCGTTGTTTTACCCAAAAGTGGTGGTTGCCGAAGCCATAGACGAAGTATCTGTCAAGGTCGCTACGAAGGGCATATGCCGAGATTGTTTCCCGCAATTCCTTTTCGTCTTTAGTAAGCACTATGCGGTTTATCAGTTCAAGGACTGTTTCACGCACCTTGTTGTCAAAATCAAATATCAGACTTTCAATTATTACGTTCATAATCGGTGGGTTTTATGACCTGCGCCATTGCTGACGCAGGTCGTGTTAGACATTTAGGCGGTCATTCTCTCCTTGATAAGTCGGGCGTTTGAGTTCACAAGGTCGATGATGCGCTTGTGGTATTCGGTGTCCTTGTTATATTTGCCGTGGCACTGTATCACTTTAAGGGTCTGCAAGTCAACCTCTACCGTCTCTATTATGGTATCGCCAATCCTTGCCGACAATACCAGCGTGTTCTTTTTAAGGTAGTAGGAAGATGAGAATACGCAGATGTGCTGTGTGTTACCCTCCTGGCAGTATTCCTCTATGCTCTCAAGCACCTTCACCGATATTTCATTGTCGGAGATTACCAGACCGAAGAACTTGGATTTTTGAGCCTTGAACTGTTCTTCGTTCTCTTTCTCTCGGAGCAGTCTTTCCTCGGTTCTTCTGCGCTCGGCTTCCTCACGCTCCCGTCTGCGTCTGTCCTCTATCATTCGGCTTAGTCTGTCGTGCGTCTCTATGAAATCTTCGGGGCAGATGTTCTTGGGATTGCGTAGGTCTTTGCCGAGGTTCTTCAGCATCCGCAGATAGTCGCACCACATTCCGATGTTGTTGATATGATAGCGGTGGCGTTTGGCGATAAGGTACGATGCCCAAAATTCATCTGCATTGTCGGGATTGGAGAGAAAGTATTTCATTTCCTCAATCTCTCCGGCTTTCATCAGCGTCTCAATTCTTGGGTCGGCGAGCAGAGCCTTGAAAAGTCGGACGGGGGATATTCCGTAGAAATCGCCCTTGAAGCCATTGCGTTGGAGTTGGGGTATTACCTTAATTCTCGGATAGACCTCACTCCATGCGACAACATCATCATACAGTGGGTTGTGCGGGCGTATCTCCATTTCGCTCCAATAAGACCAGCAGTCGCAGTAATGGAAAGTAAATCCACGGAGCAGAGCCATGTCGGTAACTTTGCCGTCGGGATAAATCCACCTTTGCACGACCTCCTGACAATAGAGTTGTCTGACCTCCCCCTTACGGCTTTCGCTCGTTATCTGCGACACGCGGATTACTTGAAAACCCTTGTGTGCTGTTATGACGCTGAAATATGCGGTTTCCTTATGGGTGCGTTTGCGGGTGTCCTTTACTTTCAGTTCAGTACCGCAGTGAGGGCATTTGCAACCTGCGACAGTGTCGCAAAGATTGCCTTTCTCGCCTTTCCAAACGTGTCCGCAGTCGGAGCAGGTCATTGTTCCGCTATTGGT
>JABLTO010128034.1_pt1 | contig 18744 bp, 16 predicted proteins | sample 7160091 | NCBI WGS metagenome assembly JABLTO01 (sample SAMN14651225, study PRJNA627086) | human gut metagenome | isolation source: feces | host: Homo sapiens
ACCGGCGGTTGGGTGCCTGGCGGAGCCGCGTCCCCGGTGCCTGGGTCGGCCTGACCGGTCAGCGAGTCGGCCAGCGCCATGATCTGCCCCATCGCCTCCGGTGAGGAGAGGATGGAATTGAGTTTTTCTTCAAAATCATCCACAGCAGTCTGCCCTCCTTCGCAAGCCGCCCGTTCGGGGTCAGCTTCAGCGTTTCTTGTCCTGCGTTGGGAACTTAGACTCGATCTGCGCCATCAGCTTCGCCCCCTCCGGCCGGTTCATCACGTCGTTGACCATGGCCATCAGTGCCGCCGTGTCACCGGCCTTGGCCTGTTGGGCGGCGGTCTTGAGCCCGGCGTTGTTCTGGGCGTTGAGCATGGTCAGCAGCTGCTTGGCCTCCGGAGAGCCTAAGAGGGTTTTCAGGGCGCTGGGATTCTTCAGCAGCGCCGCCGCCTCTGGGGACTGGAGGGGATTGGATGTGGAAGATTGGTTCATAACAGGACCCCCTTTTGATGTTCGTGCTTTCCTAGTATATGCACGGCGGAATAGGAAGTGACCAAAAAATGAAAGTGCTTGTCTTTTCCGACTCCCACGGAAATACCACCAATATGATCACGGCCATCGAGCAGGAGGCGCCGGATATGGTGCTCCACCTGGGCGATTATTGGGAGGACGTCCGGGAACTGCGCTGGATCTATCCAGAGCTGGCCATCACACAGGTGCCCGGCAACTGCGATGACGCCCCTTATGAGGAGTTGGAGCGTGTCATTGAGGTGGCCGGATACCGTCTCGCCCTCTGCCACGGGCATAGTCGTGGCGTGAAGCGAGATGACAGAGGAATCATCTGCCTGGGAGAGGAGACCGGGGCAGATTTTGTCCTGTTTGGACACACGCACCAGCGGTACTGCCAGAAGTGCGGACGCTTTTACCTGATGAACCCAGGCAGTGTGGGCATGGGTTCCGTCAGCTATGGCGTGCTGTACTTGGAGGAAGGACAGCAACGGGGTGCGATCAAAGGAGTTTTTTCTGAGGAGGAATACTATGCTTTTGCTGATTGACGTTGGGAACACCAACATTGTATTCGGGGTGTACAAAAACAACAAACAGGTGGGCAGCTTTCGCCTGACCAGCAACGTGACCAGAACATCGGATGAGCTGGGTCTGAACGCCTGTGCTTACTTCCAGCGCTTTGGTCTGGACCCCTGTCAGGTGCAGGATGTCATCATCTGCTCCGTGGTGCCGGGCATCATGCACGCGCTGACCAATGCCATCATCAAGTACTTCGGCCGGGTGCCCCTGGTAGTCAATGAACACGTGTTCCCCACCTTGAAGTATCCGGAAGGGGTCAATCCCTACGCTCTGGGCGCAGACCGTTCCGTGGCCTGCATGGCCGCCGTGGAAAAGTACGGCGCACCGCTGCTGGTCTTGGACTTCGGCACCGCCACTACCCTGGACGCCATCGACCCGGACGGCTGCTATCGCGGCGGCTGTATCCTGGCCGGTGTCCAGATCTCCATGAACGCCCTGTTCCAGCGCACCGCCCAGCTACCGCAGATCGAGCTGGCCGTGCCAGACACCTTCCTGGGCATGGACACCGTCAGCCACATCCAGATCGGCGGCGTGTTGGGTTACATCGGCTCCGTGGAGTACCTCATCCGGAACACCAAGGCAGAGCTGGAAGGCGGCGAGCATGCTAAGGTGGTGGCCACCGGCGGCCTGGCTCGCCTGATCGCGGAAAATACCGATACCATCGACGTGGTAGACGGCGGGCTGATCCTGGATGGCCTGGTGAGCATCTATGAGAAATATAAGGCGGAGAAGGACAAGTAAGGCGTTCCTCCCCTGCGAAGGTCAGAATGGCACAACAAAAGTTGTGCCATTCTCTTTTTTATCATTCTATTTTCCGCGATTATCTGCTATACTAAACTTGTATCACTATGGATGGAGGAGCCACGACATGGACCGTTACACTCAGTTAGAAACCCAGCTGCGCAACAGCTGCCCCAATTTGACCCTATTACAGGAGGAGCCCATGAGCCGGCACACCTCCTTTCAAATTGGTGGCCCCGTTCGCCTCATGGCCCTCCCTGACGCAGAGGAGACCCTGGCGGAAGCCCTGCGCGCGGCCTGGAAGGCGGGCATCACCCCCTACCTGTTGGGCAACGGCACCAACCTGCTCTGTCAGGACGAACCCATGGACTGCTTCGTCCTCAAGACCACCCGCGGCCTGACCCAGTTAGAGCTGCTGGACGAGACTACCATCGCCTGCGGCGCTGGCATCAGCCTGGCTCGCCTGGCGGGCTTTGCGCTGCAGCACGGCCTGACCGGCTTGGAGTTCGCCGCCGGTATTCCCGGCTCCTTGGGCGGCGGCATCGTCATGAACGCCGGCGCTTACGGCGGCGAGCTGAAGGACGTGCTGGTGGAGACCCACTACCTGACCCAGGCGGGGCAGAAGGGGGTCCGCCGTGGGGAGGAACAGCACCTGGGCTACCGCACCAGCGCCTTCTCCGGCAGCCACGAGATCGTCACCGGCGGTGTCCTGAAACTCCAGCCCGGCGACCCGGCCGCCATCCAGGCCAGAATGGATGACCTGGCCTACAAGCGCAAGAGCAAGCAGCCCTTGGAGTACCCCAGCGCGGGCAGTACCTTCAAGCGTCCCGCAGGCGGCTTCGCCGCCGCCCTCATCGACCAGTGCGGCCTGAAGGGGCTGACCGTAGGCGGCGCCCAGGTCAGTGAGAAGCACGCCGGGTTCGTCATCAACCGGGGCGGCGCCACCTGTGCGGACGTGCTGGCGCTGACCGACCAGATCCGGGACATCGTCCGGGAGAAGAAGGGGATCACCTTGGAATTGGAGATCAAGCGGATGCCGTGATTCCACTTTGAAAAGAGAGAGAACATCCGAAAGGAGTGGAAAAAATCCATGCAAATGATCATCATCTCCGGCCTCTCCGGTGCGGGTAAGAGCACGGCAGGGGAGTTTTTGGAGGACGAAGGGTTTTACACCATTGACAATATGCCTGCCACCCTCATGCCCCGTTTCGCCGAGCTCTGCCTCAGCGGCAACGGCGGCTACGACAAGGTGGCTATGGTCAGCGACATCCGGGGCGGCAAGAATTTCGACGAGCTGTTCTTCGCCCTGGACACCATGCGGGAGATGGGCATAGATTGTAAGCTCCTCTTCCTGGAGGCGTCCGTCCCTGCCATCATCAAGCGTTTCAAAGAGACCCGCCGCAGTCACCCGCTGGAAGGGGGCACCCTGTCCCTGTCCCAGGCGGTGGAAGGGGAGAAATTATTGCTGGCTCCCGTGCGGGAACGGGCGGATTATATCATCGACAGCACCAACTTCGCCAACAACGGCCAGCTGCGCAGCGTCCTGCGGCAGATGTTCGGCACCAGCAGCGAGCGGATGCACCTGCGGGTGAACGTCCAGTCCTTTGGCTACAAGTACGGCCTGCCCTTGGAAGCGGATTTGGTGTGGGACGTGCGTTTCCTGCCCAACCCTTTCTATGAGAAGAGCCTGCGCAGCCAGACCGGCTTGGATGAGCCGGTGCGGGAATTTTTGTTCCGGTATGACGAGACCAAGACCTTTTTGGCCAAGTGCCGGGATATGCTGGCCTTCCTGCTCCCCCTGTACGAGGCGGAGGGGAAGAGCACCCTGGTGCTGGCCGTGGGCTGTACCGGCGGACAGCATCGCTCGGTGGCCATGGCCCACGCCCTGTCCGAGACCATCCGGGCGCTGGGGTATCAGGTGGCGGAGAGCCATCGGGATATGACCCGGGAGCGGAAATAGGAGGAGCTGATATGAGCGATTCCAAAATCCCTGTGGGCGGAGGTCCCCGCGTCACCGCCCTAGGCGGTGGCACCGGGCTGTCCACCATGCTGCGGGGTCTGAAATACTATACCAACAACCTGACCGCCATTGTCACTGTGGCCGATGACGGCGGCGGCTCCGGCGTGCTGCGGCAGGACTTGGGGATGCCCCCTCCTGGCGACATCCGCAGCTGCTTGCAGGCCATGGCCAACGCGGAACCCATCATGGAAGACCTGCTGGACTACCGGTTCCAAGAGGGGAGCTTGGCAGGGCAGAGCTTCGGCAACCTGTTCCTGGCGGCGCTAAACGGTATCTCCCCCTCCTTTGACCAGGCGGTGGCCCGCATGAGCGAGGTCTTGGCCATCACGGGGCAGGTGCTGCCGGTGACCAACGAGAATGTGAACGTGGTGGCACAGTTTGAAAACGGCACGTCGGTGGTGGGAGAATCCAAGATCTCCGCCTTCAAGCGTGCCCAAAACTGCCGCATCGCCCAGGTGCGCATGGAGCCGGAGCACCCGGCGGCGCTGCCTGCCGCGCTGGACGCCATCCGCAAGGCGGACATCATCCTCCTGGGGCCGGGGAGCCTGTACACCAGCGTCATCCCCAACCTGCTGGTGGATGGCGTGGCCGAGGCGGTGGCTCAGTCCAACGCCCTGCGCATCTACATCGCCAACATCATGACCCAAGAGGGGGAGACAGAGGGCTACACCCTGTCCGACCACCTGAAAGCCCTCTTCGCCCACTCCAAGCCCGGCCTGGTGGATCTGTGCCTGGCCAATTCCACCCCCATCTCCCAGGACTTGCAGGATCGCTACCGGGTGGAGAACGCCGAGCCCATCGTCATCGACCGAGCGGCGGTGGAGGCGCTGGGGGTGGAGCTGACCTGCTGTCCCTTGGCCAACGAGGGCGTCCACCAGGAGCGTGCCCGCCACGACCCGGTGAAGCTGGCACGGGCGGTGATGGATCTCATCGAACACTATTGCGTCCGCACCTGGACGGACAGCGGCATCCGCTACATCCGGGAAACCTAGAGAGAACTCCTGCCGTCCCAACCGGCAGGCGAAGGAGTCGAACATCATGTCCTTTTCCTCGGAAACCAAAGCGGAGCTGTGTCGGGAGAAGCTCTCCCACTTGGAGTGCGTCCAGGCGGAAGCCTACGGCGTGCTGCTCTTCTGCAACGTCTACACCCCCAACGAGGTGCGCATCACCACCCGTTCCCTGGACTTCGCCCAGCGGCTGCCCAAGCTGTTCCACCGGGCCTTTGAAGTCACCTTCGACCAGACGCCGGAGGCATCGGGACGGGGGGCTTTCGTGTGCAGCGACCCGGAGCAGATCGCCCGGATGATGGACGCCTTCGGCGCCAACGCCGAAAGCCTGCTCTTCCACCACATCAACTACGGCGTCCTGGAGGAACAGGGCACCAAAGCGGCCTTTCTGCGGGGGGCGTTCCTGGCCGGCGGTTCGGTCACCGACCCCCAAAAGCGCTACCATTTGGAGCTGACCACCTCCCACTACTACGTCCACCGAGAGCTGCAAGCCCTGCTGCCCGAGTTGGATTTCCAGCCCAAGGAGACCAACCGGAAGTCCAACTACGTGACCTACTTCAAGCAGAGCGAGGCCATTGCCGACGTGCTCACCACCATCGGCGCGCCCCTGGCGGCTATGGAGGTGATGAATGCCAAGGTGGAGAAGAACCTGATGAACGGCGTCAACCGGCGCTTAAACTGTGATGTGGCCAACGTGGACAAGGCCGTCCAGGCGGCACAGGGGCAGATTGAGGCCATCCACCGGCTGGAGAGCCGGGGGGAGCTGGCAAAGCTGCCGGAAAAGCTCCAGGAGACCGCGCGGCTGCGGTTGGAGTACCCAGAGCTGTCCCTAGCCCAGCTGGCGGAGGCGGCAGTGCCGCCGGTGACGAAATCCTGCCTCAACCACCGGCTGCGGAAGCTGGTGGAGCTGGGGAAAGAGTGCTGAATCTGCTGCAAGAACGCATCCTATCGTACGGGAAACCTCAACGATAGGATGTTTTGTCGTTTTGGGAGGTGTGCGGCGAGGAGAAATGTGGTATACTAAACTCTTATGAAACAAGCGAGAGGAAGTGGGACGCAATGGCCTTTGTACATCTGCATCTGCATACGGAATATTCCCTGCTGGACGGTGCCTGTCGCATCCAGGGACTGGTGAAACGGGTGAAGGAGCTGGGACAGACGGCGGTGGCCATCACGGACCACGGGGTCATGTACGGCTGTGTGGACTTTTACAAGGCCTGCGTGGCCGAGGACATCCACCCCATCATCGGCTGTGAGGTCTACGTGGCACCCCGGAACCGGACGGATAAGGTGCGGGAGCTGGACAGCGAGAACCGGCATTTGGTGCTGCTGTGCAAGGACGAGACCGGCTACCGGAACCTGTCCTACATGGTCTCCCAGGCCAACCTGGACGGGTTCTACAACAAGCCCCGTATCGACCTGAACCTGCTGCGGGAGCACCACGAGGGGCTCATCGCCCTGTCCGCCTGCCTGGCGGGCGAGGTGCCCAAACGGCTGTTAGCGGGCAACTACGAGGGGGCGAAGGAGCACGCCCTGAAGATGGCGGAGCTGATGGGGGAGGACAACTACTATCTGGAGATCCAAGACCACGGCATCGAAGCGCAAAAGGTGGTGCTGGACGGCATCCTGCGCATCCACCGGGAGACCGGCATCCCCCTGGTGGCCACCAACGACGCCCACTATCTGCGCAAAGAGGACGCCCGCACCCAGGACGTGCTCATGTGCATCCAGATGGGACGGCTGGTGGATGAGCCTAACCGGATGCGGTTCGAGACGGAAGAATTTTACGTGAAATCCGAAGAGGAGATGCGGGCGCTGTTCCCTGAGTGGCCGGAGGCCATCGAGAACACCCAACGCATCGCCGACCGCTGTCACATGGCCTTCCAGTTCGGACAGCACCACCTGCCGGAGTTCCAGTATCCGGAGGGATATGATGGGGAGTCGTTGTTCGCGGAGCTGTGCCAGAAGGGGTTCGAGAAACGATATCCGGACGCCTCGGAGGAGTATCGGGAACGTCTCCGGTACGAGATGGAGATGATACGCCGGATGGGGTTCGTGGACTACTTCCTCATCGTGGCGGACTTCGTGGCCTACGCCCGGAGTCAGGACATCCCTGTGGGGCCGGGACGTGGTTCCGCCGCCGGTTCCATGGTGTCCTACTGCCTGGAGATCACCGACGTGGATCCCATGCAGTACGACCTGTACTTTGAACGATTCCTGAACCCGGAGCGCGTCACCATGCCGGATATCGACATGGACTTCTGCTATCGCCGCCGGAACGAGATCATCGACTACGTCAACCGCAAGTACGGCAGTGACCACGTGGCGCAGATCGTCACCTTTGGCACCATGGCCGCCCGGGGCGTCCTGCGGGACGTGGGGCGGACGCTGAATTTCCCCTACGCGGAGATGGATCAGTTGGCCAAACAGGTGCCGTCCAGCCTGCACATGACCTTGGACAACGCCCTGCGCTTATCGAAACCCCTCCGGGAGCAGTACGAGAACGACCCGCGCATCCACAACCTCATTGATACCGCCCGTTCCATCGAGGGGATGCCCCGTCACGCTTCCAAGCACGCCGCCGGTGTGGTCATCACCCGGCTGCCGGTGTACGACTACGTGCCCCTGGCGCGGAACGATGAGAGCATGGTCACTCAGTACGTGATGACCACCCTGGAGGAGCTGGGTCTGCTGAAGATGGACTTCTTGAGCCTGCGCAACCTGACCGTGTTAGATGACGCCAAAAAGCTCATTCAGCGGCGGGAACCGGACTTCGAGCTGTCCAAGCTGCCGGACAACGACCCGGAAACCTTCCGGATGCTCACCAGCGGCCGCACCTCCGGCGTCTTCCAGATGGAATCCGCCGGCATGACCGGCGTCTGCGTCCAGATGAAAGCGGAGTCCATCGAGGATTTGACCGCTATCATCGCCCTCTACCGCCCCGGCCCCATGGACTCCATCCCCCGGTTCATCGCCTGCAAGCTGGACCCCAGTCAGATACGCTACCTGCATCCCAGTCTGGAACCCATCCTGTCCGTCACCTACGGCTGTATCGTCTACCAGGAACAGGTCATGATGATCTTCCAGCAGCTGGCGGGCTACTCCCTGGGCGGCGCGGACATGGTGCGCCGTGCCATCTCCAAGAAGAAGGCCAAGCAGATCGAGCAGGAGCGGGAGGCGTTCATCTACGGCGACCCGGAGCGGGACATCAAGGGGTGCGTGGCCAACGGCATCCCGGAGAACATCGCAAAACAGATTTACGATGACATCTACGACTTTGCCAACTACGCCTTCAACAAAGCCCACGCCGTCTGCTACGCCATCGTGGCCTACCAGACCGCCTATTTCAAATGCCACTATCCCAAGGAGTACATGGCCGCCCTGTTGACCAGCATCTTGGACTCCAGCGGCAAGGTGGCGGAGTACATCACCGAGTGCAAGGAGATGGGCATCCGCCTGCTGCCGCCGGACATCAACGAGTCCGGTCCCGACTTCACCGTGGTGGACGAGGGCATCCGGTTCGGCCTGGCGGCGGTGAAGGGCATCGGCCGGGGACTCATCGACAAGATGGTGGCGGAACGACAGGAGGGGGGACTCTTCGAGAACTTCCAGTCCTTCTGCCAGCGGATGTTCGACAAGGACTTGAACCGACGCGCCCTGGAAAACCTCATCCGCTGCGGCGCCTTTGACAGCCTGGGCGCTCGGCGCAGCCAGCTGCTCCAGGTGATGAACCGGGTCATGGACAGCGTGGCGGACAGCCGGAAACGGAACTTGGAGGGGCAGTTAGACTTGTTTGGCGGCTTCGGTGGTCTGGGCGAGAGCCAGCAGACCCAAGAGGTGCCCCTGCCCGACCTGCCCGAGTTCACCCGACAGGAGCTGTTGAACATGGAGCGGGAGAGCACCGGCCTGTACCTGTCCGGCCACCCCATGGACGCCTACCGGGAGCAGACCCGGCGGCTGGGAGCGGTGAAGATGGGTGCCATCGTGGCGGACTTCGCCCAGGAGACCAGCCCGGAGCGGTTCCAAGACCGGCAGAAGGTGCGCCTGGCTGGCGTCATCAGCAGCGTGCGCCTGAAGGCCACCCGAAACCAGACCATGATGGCCTACGTGAATCTGGAGGACGACACCGGTTCCATGGAACTGCTGGTGTTCTCCCGCACCCTCAGCGAGTGCGAAGGGTTCTTGGTGGACGGCCAGGTGGTCGTGGTGGATGGCAGCATCTCCGTCCGGGACGAGAAAGCGCCCCAGCTGCTCTGCGACCAGATTCAACAGATCGAGTACATGGAAGAACTGCGCACCCCGCCGGAGCAGCCCCACCCCATCAGGGATGCACGAAAGCTCTACCTGCGCCTTCCCACCTTTGAGAAGGCCATGGCACGGCGGATTGAGAACATCCTGCTGCTCTTCCCCGGACGGCAGCAGCTCATCCTGTACTGTGAAGATACCCAAAAGCGATTCGGCTTGCCCTGTATGATCCACACCTCCATGGTGGAGGAGTTCCAGGCGCTGCTGGGAGAGGACAACGTGGTGGTGAAATGAAGCAAGAGATCAAAGCCCGTACCAGCGCTCGCATCCAGAGTACAAAACGCTCCCTCTTCCAGCGCATCGCCCGCATCCTGACCCACCGGCTGTTCTTCGACGTGCTGTTCATGCTGGTACAGATTGCCGTCCTAGCGGTGATGATCCTGGCCTTTTCCCAGTATTTCACCTACTTTTACGGCATCTGCATCCTGCTGACTGTCCTAGCAGTCATCGCCATCATTGCAAGACCCAGCCACCCGGACTACAAAATAGCCTGGATCGTTCCCATCATGGCCTTCCCCGTCTTCGGCGGCCTCCTCTACCTGCTCTTCGGCGGCGTCCGCCTGAGCAAGCGCACCCGGAAACGGATGGAGCGGCTGACGGAGCTGCAGCAGGAGACCATGGGGGACGGCGAGGCGGTGTTGGCGGCGCTGCCGGACGGGGAGGAGAGCGTGAAAGCTCAGTCCCGCTATATCGCCCGCGCCAGCTTGTTCCCGCCCCACCTGGACACCCAGACCTGGTACTATCCCACCGGTGAGGCGCTGTACGCCCGGATGCTCACGGAGCTGGAACAGGCGGAGCACTCCATCTTTCTGGAGTACTTCATCATCCACCCGGGCGTGATGTGGGACGGCATTTTGGAGATTTTGGAGCGCAAAGCTGCCCAGGGGGTGGACGTGCGGGTGCTCTACGACGACATCGGCTGTCTGTTCACCCTGCCCAAGCACTACGCCAAAACCCTCCGGGAGAAGGGCATCGCCTGCAAGGTCTTCAACCCCTTCCGGCCGGTCATCTCCCTGCGTCTGAACAACCGGGATCACCGCAAGATCTGCGTCATCGACGGCCACACCGCCTTCACCGGCGGGGTGAACCTGGCAGACGAGTATATCAACGAGATCGAGCGGTTCGGTCACTGGAAGGACGGGGGCATCTGCCTCCGGGGGGCGGCGGTGTGGAACCTGACCACCATGTTCCTGTCCACCTGGAACGTGGACGAGCTGGAGGTGGAGGACTTTGAGCAGTACCGCCCCAACGTCTACCTGCCCGACCCGGTGCCCACCGACGGCCTGGTGCAGCCCTTCATGGACAGCCCGCTGGACGACGAGGAGGTCAGCGCCACCGTGTTCATCAACCTCATCAGCCGAGCCAACCACTATATCTACCTGACCACCCCCTATCTCATCATCGACCACTCCATGAACGAGGCCCTCTGCGCAGCAGCCAAGGCGGGGGTGGACGTGCGCATCATCACGCCCCACATTCCGGACAAGCGCCGGGTGTTCGAGCTGACCCGCGCCCACTACGAACCGCTGGTGAAGGCGGGGGTGAAGGTGTACGAATATTTGCCCGGGTTCATCCACAGCAAGACGCTGGTGTGCGACGACCAGCTGGGCATGGTGGGCACCATCAACCTGGACTACCGCAGTCTCTATCTCCACTTCGAGTGCGGCGTCTGGCTCAGCGGCGCTCATTCCGTAGCGGACATCAAGCGGGACTTTTTGGACACCCAGGCGAAGTGCGACCAAGTGACCTTGGAAGAGGTGCAGGGGCAGAGCTGGGCGAAGCGGTTCTATCGGAGCTTGCTGCGTGTGTTCGCGCCGCTGCTGTGATTTTAAGAATAAGTACGTGAAAAGCACCGTTCTAAACTAGAACGGTGCTTTTTTGTGTGGTCAGGCTTTCTTGTTTTTCCGTTCCGCCTTCAGCTGGGCGAAGCGATCCTTTCGATCCTGCCGCAGGCCAGTGGCGTGCTCCTTCACGAACTGCAAGGACTCCTTGAAGTTCCGCGAGGACATCAGGTGGTAGCGTTTGCGGAAGCGGGCGGAATGGTGGGCGGCCTCCTGGAGCAGGCGATTCTCCTCCAGCTCCTTCTTGGCCAGAGCCATTTGCAGCCGAGCGCTCTGGAGCTTTTGCAGACCAGCCTCCCGCAGCTGTTCCTTCTGCCGTTCCAGCTCCGTCTGCACCTGCTCTGCCTTGGCCAGGAAGCCGGAGGTGAGGGCCAGATGCCGGATGGTGATGACGGTATCCGCCAGGGTCAGCGCCAGCAGGCCGCCGGCCAGCCAGGTCTGTGCCACCGTAGACAGGTGCCCAAAGAGCCGCTGGGTGGCCGGGTGGATCCAGAAGATGGCGGCGTAGGCGGCGATGCCCCAGTACAGGCTGTTGCCCAGGCAGATGCGGCCCTTCAGGTTGAACCGCCGGTGGGAGTAGTCCCAGTACTTCATGTGGGTGGTCACTTCCAGCAGCCAGCCCACGAAATACTCCCAGGCGGACATGGTGACGGTGGCGATGAGATAGAACAGGAAGAAGTTCTGGGTAAATTGCTGGAGCCACAGCACCATGACCATGACCCCGAAGCCGTAGATGGGGCAGATGGGGCCTTTCAGGAAGCCGCGGAAGACGAAGCGCCGTTCCGAGATGGAGCAGAAAGCAGTCTCCATGCACCAGCCCAAGAAGGAGTACCACAGGAAGTAGAGGACCAGCAGGGGCAGGGGCACACCGGCGCAGGTGATGTTATAGATGGCTGTCATAGGTCACCTCTCAGACTCGTCCAGCAGTACGGACAGCACTGCGTGATACAGCGCTTCCGGATGCTTCTGGAACCGCTGGGCGAACTCGGCCGCCTGCTGCCGGTCGGGTGCTGCCATCTGCAGGGTCAGCAGGTTCCCGGCATCGTCATCAATGGTCATCTCCACCGTGTACCGCTCTTGGTTGGGCACCGGGGTGATGACGGCGCGGATCTGATTGCGCCGTTTCAGCTCTTTGTTCAGCAGCTGGGTGCTGCGGTCGCACTTGGTGCGCACGGAGATGGGCAGTTCGTTGGCGCAGATGGCGCAGTTGGCGTGCCCCTTCTCCGTGATGGACAGCAGACCGTCCTCCGACTCCGCCACGTGACCGTTCTCGGTCAGAGCGCCCAGGGCGGTGGCAAATTGGAAGTAGTCCACCCCTTCGTCACAGAGGGCCAGGTCGGTCAGCTCCGCCATGGTCACCGGCGAGATCAGGTGGTCTAAGATGTAGAGGATGAGCAGGCGCACATCCAGGGGATTGCGGATAAAACCACGAGCCATATCCCTTACCTCCCAGTTAAAATTTAAGGTTTTATGAAATCGGTCAAAATCAGTATAAACGAAATTGCCGAAATTGACAAGAGGCGGTCGAACGCCTTGACAGGCCGTTCAGAATTGGCTATGATAAACAAGCACCATAAGCAATATTTAGGAAAAGGGGCAATGTTTCCCCATTGTCCCCCGACATGGAGAAGTTTCAATGAAAAAACTGATTTGTACCTTGCTCACCCTGGCCATGCTCCTGGGTCTGGCCGGCTGTACCACCACGCCCACCGGCAGCGCTGACGCCAGCACCGACACCGCCGCCACCGAGCCTGCCAACCAGGACGATACCAAGACCGAGCCCACCAGCGGCACCGGCCTGCCCGGCAACCGCAACCCCCTCACCGGTGAGGAGACGGAGAAGGACATCTCCGGCAACTGCCCCGTAGCGGTCATGCTCAACAACATCAAGCAGGCCCTGCCCCAGTCCGGCAACTCCAAGGCAGATTTCTTCTTTGAGATCCCCGAGGAAGGCGGCATCACCCGTATCATGGCCCTCTATCAGGACGTCAGCGGCGTAGGCACCATCGGCACCGTCCGCAGCACCCGTCCCTATTATGTCCGCCTGGCCGTCGGTCATGACGCCATCCTCACCCACTGCGGCGGCAGCAACACGGCTTACTACATCATCAAGAAGTACATGCGCAACGCCGACTTCAACGACATGGACTGCCTGAACAAGGGCACCAACTGCGCCTACAGCTACTTCTACCGCAGCCAGGCTCGCCTCAACGCAGGCTATGCCACCGAGCACACCATGTACACCGACTCCGACAAGATCCAGGACTATCTGAAGAATGGCAAGGACGACGTGCGCACCAAGCACAAGAAGAATTTTGACGCCGGCCTCCGTTTTGCCGAAGACGGCACCCCTGACGGCGCTTCCGCCACCGATGTGGACGTGGAGATGTCCCAGTACAAGAACACCACCTTCCAGTACAACGCGGACAAGAACACCTACGCGGTGGGGCAGTTCGGCACCGGCTACACCGATGAAGCCAACGGCAACAAGCAGGTGGAAGTGACCAACGTGCTGGTCATTTTGACCGACATCTCCGTGGTCAAGGAATCCACCAAGGGCCACCTGTCCGTGTCCACCACCGGCACCGGCACCGGCTACTACATCAGCGGCGGCAAGTACATCCCCATCACCTGGAAGAAGGACGACGTCACCTCTCCCCAGCGGTTCTATGACCAGGACGGCAACGAGCTGAAGCTGAGCGTAGGCAAGACCTTTGAGTGCATGATCGACAAGTCCCGCGACGTGAAGATCGACGGCAAGGTGCTGGAGAAGCCGGCAGATGCTAACGCTGACGACAACGAAGTGGATAACATGGCGCTGGCAGACTGATACCCTCTCAAAAATGCAAGCATTTTTGAGAAATTTGCAGCCTGGTGCATGCACTCACTACGTCGGTAGGTTCCCCACCTGTGGAACAGGTGGGGCCTACGCTAAAAAACTTGCCACTGGCAAGTTTTCTGAACGCTGCGGCACATACCAGTCTGAGAAGAGAAAAAACTGCCGTACATGGCCCAGGCCACCCTCTCTTGCCCTTAGGGCAATTCACCTTGCGCCGCCAGTTTTTTCCGATTAGATTTTTTTCCGTCCTCAAGAGGACGGAACTCTGCGAGGCTCGCGCCAACAGAACGAGTAGCTTTATCGACAGGGCGAAGCCCCGTTCCATAGGAACCGGGCTTCTTGTTGTGTTGTGTGTACTGTGTTGTACTAGGTAGGAAAAAGAAGAAATTAGGAGTAGAGAAAAGAAAAAGTAAGATAACTAGGGGAGAGGCGGCATCAAGCCTTGTCCTTCAGGGCGATGCCGTAGTTGATGACGCCGTTGTAGGTGCCAGGTTCTACATGGTTGTAGTCCAGCACAGCGATGCGGCGGGTCTGGGTGCCGTGGTTGCTGCCGTCCCAGGAAACGATCTCGTCGCCGATGCTGTAGCGGTGGTCGGCCATGCGGTCGGAGTAGTAGATCTCATAGGACGCCTCTTCCAGGTTCTTGCTGTCCCAGACGGCGAACTTGTTCAGGGTGCCGGGATAGCCTGCGCTGTCGATGGTCACGGAGACCTTCTTGCCCTTGGGGACGAAAGCGGTGTCGTTCTCCAGGTTCAGGGTGTACTTCAGATCCTGTGCCTTGGAAGCCAGCTTCACCGTTGCGGGGATCTCCACGGTGAAGGAGGGGACGACTGCTTCGGTCTTCTCCAGCACCACCTTCTGCTGGACGTCTGCGGAGGGGGAGTTGACGTTCACATCCACAGCCATGGCGGACAGGGAAGTCAGGGCAGTGGCGGCCACCACCAAACCGGAGACGGCCAGGGTTTTGAATTTGTTCCGTTTCATGGGTTGTACCTCCTTTAGGATTGCAAAAATGGGTTGATTCAATCTGTCAATTTCTATCCATGAGCCCTCAAAGAGAGGGGAGATGGCAAGTTCAGGACACGTGGAGCTGTACCGTCACGCTGCCTCCGTTCATCGGCTCGGTGCCGTCCAGGGAGCGGGTGCTGATGGTCACGTGGAGGGTGTGATCACCTTGGGACAACGTGCTGGACAGGGGGATGCCCTCCAGTGCCTTCCCAGGCTCTACCCAATCGCTGTCCAGCACTGCCGTTTGGCTGTCGTCCAACGTCACGCTGAACTGGAACAGGCAGGGGTTGCCCTTGGGGTTGGTGAGGACGATGGGGATGTCCGTGTCCGACTGGCTCAGGGTGATGTCGTTATAGCCAGGGAAGCGGATACGCAGAGGGTCTGCCGACAGGGTGTCGCCGGTGTCGAACTCCACTGCGTTCTTGTCCAGCACCACACCGCTGGACGGGTTCTTGGTCTGGCCGGTGCTCATGGAGAACACACAGAGGGTGACCGCCGCAATGACCAGCGCTGCGATGGCCAGGAGGATGCTCCGTCGTGTTTTGTTCTGTTTCGTCATTGAGATCGCCTCCCGTTTCTTCGCCCTTATTGTAGGCCGGAGACAGTCGTCTTTCCAGCACGGTTCGGTAAAGCTCTTGTGAAATCCGCGTAAAACCGACATCGGTAGGCAGGAGAGCGGGTGCGCTTTTGTGCGCTTTGCCGTTGACAAAGGGTGTCAGGACATGGTATCCTATAGATGGATCATATGACTGACGGAAGTGGAAGGAACCACAGGGAGTATGATCTGACAGACCTGTTTGGCCTGTCTGGATTGGTTGTTTGACAGCCAATGAGCCGACCGTCTGGGCCAAGGAAGAGGAATGGTCTGGATGTTCGGTGTTTTTTTATGCCCGGAAGATTCAGATACGAATGACTTTAGCTGGATAGAAAGGATGAACTGCCCATGAATACCAAGAGCAACGCAGAAAACCGCATCAAGACGGACATTGAAATCGCTCAGAGCACGCCCATGCTTCCCATCAGCCAGGTAGCTGAAAAAGCGGGTATCGACGAAAATCTGTTGGAATATTACGGCAAGGTCAAGGCCAAGATCGACATCCGCCCCCTCCGCGACACCCCCCGCAAGGCCAAGCTGATCCTGGTTACCGCCATCAACCCCACCCCCGCCGGGGAGGGCAAGACCACCACCAGTGTGGGCCTGGCAGATGCCATGGCCAAGCTGGGCAAGAACACCATGCTCTGCCTCCGGGAACCCTCCCTCGGCCCCGTCTTCGGCGTCAAGGGCGGTGCCGCTGGCGGCGGCTACGCCCAGGTCATCCCCATGGAGGACATCAACCTCCACTTCACCGGCGACTTCCACGCCATCGGCGCTGCCAACAACCTGCTGGCCGCGATGCTGGACAACCACATCCAGCAGGGGAACGAGCTGGACATCGATGTGAAGAACATCACCTGGCGTCGCTGCGTGGACATGAACGACCGCCAGCTCCGCAATGTTATCGATGGCATCGGCGGCCGGATGCAGGGCGTGCCCCGTGAGGACGGCTTTGACATCACCGTCGCCTCTGAGATCATGGCAGTCCTCTGCCTGGCCTCTGACTTGATGGACCTGAAGCAGCGCCTGGCTCGCATCATCGTGGGCTACAACCGCGCCGGTCAGCCGGTCACCGCCCATGACCTGAAGGCGGAAGGCGCTATGACCGTCCTGCTCAAGGACGCCATCAAGCCCAACCTGGTCCAGACCCTGGAACACAACCCCGCCATCGTCCACGGCGGCCCCTTCGCCAACATCGCCCACGGCTGTAACTCCGTCTCCGCCACCGATGCCGGCATGAAGCTGGCCGATTACGTGGTCACTGAGGCTGGTTTCGGCGCTGACCTGGGTGCGGAGAAGTTTTTGGACATCAAGTGCCGTGCCGCTGGCTTCGACCCCAGTGCTGTGGTCATCGTGGCCACCGTCAAGGCACTGAAATACAACGGCGGCGTGCCCAAGAGCGAGCTGGGGGCTGAAAATCTGGAAGCCCTGGAAAAGGGTCTGCCCAACCTGCTCAAGCACGTGGAGAACATCACCAAGGTCTTCGGCCTGCCCGCAGTGGTCGCCATCAACCGGTTCGTCCAGGACACCGACGCGGAACTGAATCTCATCCGCGCCAAGTGCAAGGAGCTGGGCGTGAACGTGGCCATGAGCGAAGTGTGGGGCAAGGGCGGCGCAGGCGGCCTGGAGCTGGCGGAAGAAGTGCTGCGCCTGTGCGAGCAGCCTCATGATTTCCAGTTCAGCTACGAGCTGAACCAGCCCATCAAGGCCAAGATTGAAGCCATCGTGAAAAAGGTCTACGGCGGCGAGGCAGTCACCTACTCCAACGACGCCAACAAGGCCATCGCCAAGCTGGAGGAGCTGGGCTACGGCGACCTGCCCATCTGCATGGCCAAGACCCAGTACTCCCTGTCCGATGACCCTGAAAAGCTGGGTCGCCCGGAAGGCTTCACCGTCTCCGTCAGCAAGGTGAAGGTCTCCGCTGGCGCTGGCTTCATCGTGGTCCAGACCGGCGACATCATGACCATGCCCGGCCTGCCCAAGGTGCCCGCGGCAGAACGCATCGACATCGACGCAGACGGCGTCATCACCGGCCTGTTCTAATTGAAATTTTGCATCAGAAAACCCCCTGTGCGATATTGCACAGGGGGTTTCGTTTGTGATTCAGTTGGCCACGTACATCTGCTTGTAGGGATTGCTGCTGTCCGGCGTGACCACGGTGAAGGGACTGTCCTTGATGGTGTCCGCGTCCTGGTCAAAGAGCCGGCAGTATTCTTCCACATAACGGCGGATCTCCGCCAGCTCGTCCGCGTCCGCCGGATGAGTGGTCACCTGGGGTGGGAAGAGCAGGCGGCTGCAATCGGAGCGGAGGATGAGCTTGCCGCCGTGCATGCCAGTGCAGGGGAAGTTGCTGGCGATGGGCTTGCCGTCCTGGTGGAGACCCAGCACCAGGATGAGACCACCGGCCTGGTACTCACCCAAAAAGCTGCCCGTGCGCCCACCGATGACCATCACCGGCAGGGTGTCCTGATAGGCCTTCATGTGGACGCCTGCCCGGTAGCCGGCGTTGCCTTGGACGTAGATGGTGCCGCCCCGCATGGCATAGCCAGCCGTGTCGCCCACACTGCCGTGGACGATGATGGAGCCAGCGTTCATAGTGTCGCCCACCGCGTCCTGGGCGTTGCCGAACACCTCCAGGGTGCCGCCGTTGAGATAGGCGCCCAGGGCGTTCCCCGGCGTGCCGTGGATGAGCACCTGATGGCGGCGCATCCCGGTGCCGATAAAGCGCTGTCCCAGACAGTGGACGATGGTGCAGTCCCGGTCCAGTGCCTGTACCTGTTGGTTCAGTTGGTCAAAAGCCATGCTTCTTGCGTCGATCGTCATACTCGCACCCTCCTTATTCTCCCGCGTGGGCGATGCCCAGGATCTCCAGTTCCTTCTCGTTCAGACCCACGCCACGGAGCATGAGCCGGTTGCCCCGGAGGGCTTCGATGGAGTTGATGCCCATGCCGCCCATCAGCTCCTTGATCTCATGGTTCCAGGCGTTGAGCAGGTGGATGAGCCGCTGGCTGGCCTCGTCCGGGTCCAGCCGTGCCACCAGCTCCGGCACCTGGGTGGCGATGCCCCAGTTGCACTTGCCTGCCTGGCAGGTGCGGCACAGGTGGCAGCCCATGGCCAGCAGAGCGGCAGTGGCGATGTAGCAGGCGTCCGCCCCCAAGGCAATGGCCTTCACCACATCGGTGGCGCTGCGGATGCTGCCGCCCACCACGATGGACACCTCGTTCCGGATGCCTTCGTCCCGCAGACGCTGGTCAACGGCAGCCAGCGCCAGCTCGATGGGGATGCCCACGTTGTCCCGGATGCGGGTGGGGGCCGCGCCG
>JABLTO010176837.1_pt1 | contig 18726 bp, 10 predicted proteins | sample 7160091 | NCBI WGS metagenome assembly JABLTO01 (sample SAMN14651225, study PRJNA627086) | human gut metagenome | isolation source: feces | host: Homo sapiens
ATTTCTCCTAAGGTAGATGATGAGGGAAAAGTAACTTTATTTTTAGATTTAAATGCAAGTTTTGATTATGATAAAAATATTTATCAAATGATAAATTAATGAATATAAAGTTTAGTAATAAAGAGTGTGTTTTTGAAGAGTATGAATTAAATGATATTACTGAGTATAAAAGAGCTGCAAATAAACTTAAAAAGAATGAAAATATTAAATTTGTTATTGCTATTATACCAACAATAAATGAAAGTGATATTGAAAATCCATATAATCCTTTTAAGAGAGTTTGTGCTGAAATAAATTTACCATCACAAATGATTTCTTTGAAAACAGCAAAAAGATTTAGTACAAGCAGGGGACAGAGTGAACTTTATTTTTTACATAATATTTCCTTAGGTATATTAGGAAAGATAGGAGGAGTTCCATGGGTAATTAAAGATATGCCTGGAGAAGTAGATTGTTTTGTTGGATTAGATGTGGGAACAAAGGAGAAAGGAATACATTATCCAGCTTGTTCAGTACTTTTTGATAAGTATGGTAAGTTAATAAATTATTATAAACCTACAATACCTCAAAGTGGAGAAATAATTAAAACGGATGTTTTACAAGAGATATTTGATAAGGTATTACTTTCTTATGAAGAGGAAAATGGTCAGTATCCAAGAAATATTGTTATTCATAGGGATGGTTTTTCTAGGGAAGATTTAGAATGGTATAAGAACTATTTTCTTAAAAAGAACATTGAATTCTCTATTGTAGAAGTAAGAAAGAATTTCGCAACTAGGTTAGTGAATAATTTTAATGATGAAGTTAGCAATCCTAGTAAAGGAAGTTTTATTTTAAGAGATAATGAAGCAATAGTAGTTACAACTGATATTAATGATAATATGGGGGCACCTAAGCCGATTAAGGTGGAAAAGACATATGGAGATATTGATATGTTAACTATAATAAATCAAATATACGCATTAACTCAAATTCATGTTGGTTCTGCTAAGAGTTTAAGGTTGCCTATAACAACTGGATATGCAGATAAGATTTGTAAGGCTATAGATTATATACCTTCTGGACAAGTTGATAATAGGTTATTCTTTTTATAGATGATTTTTATATTTAAGAGCTTTTAATGAATGTTAACAATATTAGGTGTACTATAAATTTTATTTTTATGAGTTATTATATTTAAAAATTAATAAAACAGCTACAAATTTTAGTTTGTAGCTGTTCTATTAGTATAAAATTTAGAAGTTTAATTAAAAGTTGAATGAAATAATATTTTTATATTAAAATATATAAATACAAAAAATTACTTTTAATATAACTATAATAAAAATTCATATATATAGAAATATATAGATAAATAATAATATTAAGGAGATAATGGTTGAGAAATACATGTGTAATTAATGATATTTATAACATTTAACAGCAGGATTCGACATAGGAAAAGTTTTTCGTGTTATATAATATAAGTAGATGATTTATTAGTGTAAGAAATTAATATACTTCTAAAATAATGAAAAGATAAGATAGTTTTTAAAGTAAGGTTTTTATAGTTAAGAAGTATAAAATTGGATATTATGCAAGTGAAGATAAAATAATAATTAATGAAGGAGAAAAAATGATTAAATATTTTTGTGAAACATGCAATATTGAAGGTGATTTAAGCACATGTTCAGTTTGTGGGGAAAGGACACAAATTAAATCAAAGTTATATTGGTGTAAAGAATGTAATATACCTATATATGATGAAAATTGCTCTTTGTGTGGTGGAAAAGGTGAAGGAAGTACTACTGACATGAGACCTGTATTTCCTGAAGAAAGATTACTTTTAGAGATATTAATAGGAGAACCATTTAAATTTTTAAAATCTTCTGTGTGGAATGGCTCAGGTAATAGATATATAGTTGATGGAAAGGCATTAAAAGTATCTATTTCTGATTTAATGAAAATGGATGCGGCAGAAGTTATTGCGAAGCTAGAAGATTTAAAAAATCAAAACACATATGAGTATTTTAATAAATATATAGAAAAGTTTAAAAAGGCTAACATAGGAAGATTTAATTCTATAGTATCAGAGGCTACTCAATTTATAATTGAAGAAAAGAATGGTTATGGAGATGATGAAACATTTGTATCTTTCTCTGGGGGCAAAGATAGTACTGTTGTGAGTGATTTAGTAATTAGAGCATTAGGTAATCCAGGAATTATACATATATTTGGAGATACAACACTAGAGTTTCCAATGACAGAAGAGTATGCAAAGAGGTTTAAGGAGAATCATAGAAAAACACCATTTTTATCTGCTAGGAATAAAGAAAAGAATTTTTATGATATGTGTGAAGTTGTAGGACCTCCAAGTAGAGTTATGAGATGGTGTTGCATAGTGTTTAAAACTGGTGCAATTACTAAAAAGATAAATTCTACATTTAAGAGTAAGAAAAAAATATTAACATTCTATGGAATTAGAAGAAGTGAATCTGTAAGTAGAAGTAAATATGATAGATCAACAGATAGTCCTAAGATAACAAAGCAAAAAGTATCTTCACCTATTATAGATTGGTATGATTTTGATATATGGTTATATCTATTAACTACTAATATAGATTTTAATGATGCATATAGACTAGGATATTCTAGAGTAGGATGTTGGTGTTGCCCAAATAATAGTTTATGGGCACAATATTTAGCTAAAATTTATATGCCAGAGCAAGCAGATGCATGGAGAAATCAATTAGTTACATTTGCTAAAAAGATAGGAAAACCAGATCCAGAGGTTTATGTAGATGAAGGAAGCTGGAAAGCAAGGCAAGGTGGAAATGGTGTTGAATATAGCAATAATATATTTGTTTCATTTAAACCTTGTGCAAATGAAAATGAAAGTTTTAACTATGAGTTGAATAAACCTATAACAGAAGAGTTATATGAATTTTTCAAGCCATTTGGATGGATAAATAAAGAAATGGGTAATGAAAGATTAGGACAAGTATATATTACTGATAGAATAGGAAATCCTATTATTAGATTACAAGGAAAAATAGGAAGTAGGCAATTGAAAGTAACAGCTTTAAAAGTTCCACTAGGAAAAGCAAGAAGTTTAAAAGAAATTAGAATGAGAGTGGATTGTCAATTAACTAAATATCAAATGTGTTTAGGGTGCCTAGGGTGTGAGAGTGCGTGTAAGCATGATGCTATTATAGTGAAAAAGCCTGCACATGAAAATGAATTAATATTAAATAAGGTAAATGATACTTATAGAATAATAGATGATAAGTGCGTAAGATGCGGAGAATGTATAAATCATTTTGATGGTGGATGTTATATGAGAAAAGTCCTTATTACAAAAAGAGGTGACAGTTAATGAGCAATACAAAAATAAAAATAAGAGGACATGAAAGTTTTTATATTAGAGAAGGTTGGCTAAGAAAGGGTATAGTTTCAATAGTTGAACAACCGGATATTCTTTCTAATACACAAGTTGCTATTGATAAATTAGGTGTTGGATCTGCAATGGTAAAATCAATTAGATATTGGTTACAAGCTATTCAATTAACGGAAGAAAAAAGAGGCGATAAGGGAAAAAGATATCAAGAGTTGACAGAAGACTTTGGAAAGATAGTATTTGAAAATGACCCTTATTTTGAAGATTTAGGTAGTTTATATTTATTACATTATAAATTAGTAACTAATAAAGAGTTAGCAACAACATGGAATCTGTTTTTTAATGGAATAAAAGCCACAGAAATGACAAAATATCATATGGAAGAGGCTTTAAAACAGTTAATATTAAATATAGATCCAGAATATAGTATATCTTCAAGATCGCTAAGTGATGATTGCAATTGTATTTTAAAAACATATTTTGCAGAGAAAAATGACTTTAATAATCCAGAAGATAATATGATTTCTCCTTTTACAGATTTAGGATTGATTAAAAAGATAAATATACATGGAAAAGAAGAAGTAATATATAAAACAATGCCAGATAAGAATAAGTTAGATAGGCTAATTGTATTATATGTAATTATAGATAATTTAGGAAAAGCATCATCTACTACAATTAAAAATTTAATTGAAGATGAAAATAATATAGGAAGAGTTTTTAATTTGGATAAAAATTCTATTAATAATTATATAGATACATTAGCAGATGAAGGATATTTAAGAGTAAATAGAACAGCGGGACTTAATACTATCTATCCTACAGATCTAGCAGTAGATATTTTAAAAAAATATTATTCAGAGTTTTAGGAGAGTGTGACTAGATGAAATATGCTGATTTTATTAAGGGTAATGAGAGTTTTCAATATTCAATAAATATTCAATATGATTTAATGAATCTAAATAAAATAAAAGGATATATTCCTACAAGAAAATCCATAGAGATTTTAAGAGAATATCTTCTTAATGTTGTTGTTGAAGATCGAGATAAATCTACAGTATTGATAGGACCTTATGGTAAAGGTAAAAGTCATTTGCTTTTAGTATTATTAGGTTTAATGTGCGGAACTGATGATATAAAAGAGTTGAATGATTTAGTTGAAAAGATAAAGTCAATTGATAATACATGTGCAGAAATAGCTTCAGATGTATTAAGAGAAAAAAAGTATTTACCTATAGTAATTAACTTTAATTCAGGAGATTTAAACCAAGCATTTTTAATAGCATTAAATCAAGCTCTTAAAAATCATGGAATTCAAGACATGCTTCCTGAAACATACTTTGACTCAGCATTAGGAGTATTAGAAGGTTGGGAAAAGTATAATAATACTATAACGCAAGTAGAAAGTTTAATTAAAGATAGTTGTAAGTTAGATTTAAATAAATTTAAGAGAAAGTTAAAATCTTTTGATACTGATGCATATGAAATATTCAAGGAAATATTTAAGGAAATAACTTCAGGAATAGAGTTTAATCCTCTTATAAACACAGATGTTGTTAAATTATATGAAGAGACAAATCATATTTTAAAAGATAAATATGACTTTGATGGGATGATTATAGTATTCGATGAATTTAGTAAATTTATTGAAGCAAGTTCAGATATTAATAGTTCTATGAATTTAAAGATATTACAAGATTTTGCTGAATTAAGTAATAGATCAAAATCACCACAAATGCATCTAGTATGTGTTACTCATAAAACTATAAATGAATATATAAGTAAGATTCCACAAGAAAAAATAGATGCCTGGAGAGCAATTGAGGGTAGATTTAAAGAAATATTATTTAATACTAGTTCTCAACAAAACTATGAGTTAATTTCAAATGCAATAATAAAAGATATACCAAAGGTTAAAGAAGTATTAGAAAGTAAAAATATAGATAAAGATGAGAAAGTATGGGAAGCTAAAGCCTTATTTTCATATAGTGATGAAGAGTTTAAGGAGCATATAATTCAAGGATGTTTTCCGTTAAGTCCTTACTCAACATATACACTGCCGATAATAAGTGAAAAGGTTGCTCAAAATGAAAGAACTCTATTTACATATTTAAGTAAAGATGAGCCTAATTCACTGATACATTTAGTATCTGCTGAAGAGGAATTTGATTTAATAACAATAGATAAAATTTATGATTATTTTGAGCCACTTTTTAGAAAAGAAACTTTTAACGAGGCAATTCATGATATATGGGTAAAAACAGATACTGCTCTAAAGATTGTATATTCAGAAGAAGAGAAAAAGCTAGTAAAGGCTTTAGGAATTATTTATATAGTAAATGATTTTACAACATTAGCACCAACGGAGCAAGTTTTAAGTAGTGTTTTAGATATTAATAAAGAAAGAGTTTCAGAACTTGTTAATAATTTAAGAAATATAAATGTTTTAGTTTTAAGAAAAAGTAGTGAAACTTTAGATTTTATACCATTATCATCAATAGATATAAATTCTAAAATTGAAAGCTTAGTTGAAACTAAATTTAAATCTATTAATTTAGCGGAAATATATAATGAACTTGTAAATTTAAAGTATGTATTACCTAAAAGGTATAACGATAAATATAAAATGACAAGGTTCTTCAAGCGTACTTTTATGACTATTAATCAAGTTGAATCATATGAAAGTGTTAATAAATTACTTACTGATTATGAAACAGATGGATTAATAATAGATTTAATATGTAAGGATAATGAAGATAGTAAAAGAGCATATGAATGGGAAAATAAAATAAATGATAATAGAATAATATTAGTTATTCCTAAAGAAGTTACAAGAATAGAAAAAGATATAGCTGAGTATAAAGCTATAGAATTATTAAAGTCAGATAAAGAATTTTTAAAGGAAGACGCTGCTATTGAAAGTCAGCTAGATATTCTATTTGATGATATAGTGGAAAAAATAACGAATTATATAAATAATACTTATGATATTGCTTATAAGAATAATATAGCTTATATAAATAAGAAAAAGTACAGTGGTATAAAATCTTACAAGCTATCATTGCTTTTATCAGATATATGTGAAGAGAACTTTAAAAAGACTCCTATAGTAAACAATGAGCTTATAAATAAGCAAGAGATATCAGCACCTATAAAGAAGGCTAGAAATATAATTGTAGACATGTTGTTAAATAATTCATATTTAGATTTTGAACATAGTAAAAATTCAGTAGAATGTACTTTGTTTAGGGCGACATTGGTAAATAAGGGCTTATTAGGAAGTGAAGCTGATTACAATGAAGATATCAAAGAGGTAATAAAAGAAATTGACTTATTTATTGTTGGATCAAGTAGTGGTGATGTCAGTTTTGAAAAATTATATAGTTCTTTAATGAGTAATGAAAAACAAATAGGATTAAGAAAAGGTATTATTCCTATATATCTAGCTTTTGTATTAAAAAACTATAAAGAACAAGCAGTAGTATATTTGAAAAGCGGTAGAATAAAAAAAGAATTAGTATTAGATGTTAGTGTAATTGAGAATATCAACAATAATCCTAAAGATTATTCAATAAAGGTAGAAGAGGGAACAGAGGAAAGAGAGTTATATGTAAATAGTTTGTTGGAAATATTTAACAAATATTTAAATAAAAAATCTACAAATAAATATGTAGATATTGTACATGGAATGAGGAATTGGTTACAGTCATTAAGCTTATTTGCACAAAATCATCAAAATGACTTTGAAACTAATACTCTAATAAAAGATGAAATTATAAAGCTAAGACGTGAATTAGTTAAATATGAGATTAATTATAGAGGTTTTGTTTTTGAGAATTTATTAAAATACTTAAATGCAAAAGATTATAATGAATGTTTATTTAAGTTAAAAGAAGTAAAGAATTATCTAGATAACCATGATATAAAAGTTAGAGAGCATCTAATTAAAGTAACTAAAGAAGTAATTGATAAACATTATACTGGCAGTTTAACAGGTTGTTTAATTAAGTGGTATACTAATTTAACTGATAGTCAGAAAGAACATTTATATAATACTGAAACTAATAAATTTATAAAGCTTATACAAAGTAGTGAACATTCTGAAGTTGAGGCAGTTAACAAATTAGCACAAATATTTACAGGTCTATCAATTGAGGATTGGAATGATAATTCTATTAATATTTATTTATCAGGAATAGAAGAAAGTAAATCATTAATTGAAAATTATGAAGAATCAGTTAATAGTGAAGAAAATGAAGGATTAATAAAAATAATATTTGAAGCTCAAGAAGAGGCTGCTGTTGAAAAGACATTTAGTAAAACAGAAATTTCACCAATAGGAAGCACATTGTTCAATGCTATTGAAGAAGTTATAGATGAATATGGATATTCAGTTGATGATAATGAGAAGAGAAATATATTAATGGAGATTTTATCAAGATATATATAGAAAAGAGGGGGAAACCCCTCTTTGGCATAAGAGGAGTTAAAATGGATAGAAAAATATATTTAGACAATGCAGCAACAACTTTTCCAAAGCCAGAGGTCGTATATTCTAGCATGGATAAATTTTTAAGAGAAAAGTGTGTTAATGCAGGAAGAGGATCATATAATTTAGCACAAGATGCTACTAATCTAATAGATGAGACAAGAAAACAAGTATTAGAATTAGTAAATGCTACTTTAGATAAAAAAGTGATATTTTCACCATCTGCTACTATAGCAATTAATCAGGTACTAAGGGGATTAGAGTGGAATAATATAAAAAATGTTTATGTTTCTCCATTTGAACATAATGCAATAATGAGGACGTTACATTCTTTGCAAAAAGAAAATGAATTTAATATAAATATAATTCCTTTTGATAACATGACATTTGAATTAAACAAGGATGATCTTAGAGTAATGTATTCGACAAAAGAGCCAGATTTAGTAATTATGTCACATGTTAGTAATGTAACTGGATATATTTTACCTATAAAAGAATGCCATGAATTAGGGAAAAAGTATAATCCTATAAATATAGTAGATTGTGCACAGTCATTAGGAGTAGTAAAAGTAGATGTTAAAGAGGATTTTTCAGAATGTGATTTTATAATTTTTGCTGGACATAAATCACTATATGGGCCATTTGGAGTTGGTGGATTTATTTATTTAAATAATAAAATTAAACTTAAAGAAGTAATCACTGGAGGAACAGGTTCAGATTCTACTAATTTAGAAATGCCTAATGAAAGTGAAGGTTTTTTTGAGGCAGGAAGTTATAATGTCTATTCAATTGCTGGTTTAAATGCTGCACTAAAATGGATAAAAGAGGTTGGAAATGAGAATATATTTAATCATGAGAAGCAGCTTACAGAAATATTAATTGATGGATTGATGGAAATAGATGGAGTTGAGGTGTATATACCTGAAAATTTAGATAGTCATATAGGTGTTGTTTCGTTTAATTTAAGTGATTATTCAGCTGAAGATGTGGGTAGGATTTTAAGTGACGAATTTGGTATAGCAGTTAGAACTGGCCATCATTGTGCACCTATGATTGGTGAATTTTTAGAAGGCTATGCGATTAATGGGACAGTGAGAGTTAGTATTGGTTATTTTAATAATACAGAAGATATAGAAAAGATAATTAATGTAGTAAATAGCTTATAGGGAGAGGTTATGAGTAAAATTGAGGAAATCTTAAAAAAGTGCACTCTAAAACAATTAAGAATTATATTAGGTAACTCTTTCATAGAGATTATTGAATCTTTAGATGGAAAAGATGCAGTAAATAAAGAGAATTTAGTTAGAATAATTTTAAAAAGTGATATAAGAGATTATCTAAGAGATAAATATTGTAGAACTATATTTTTAACGAAATTTACAGATGAAGAGTTAGAAAGAATGATTATCGCGAGTAAAGATAAACAATTAAAATCAGATAGTAAAAATAAAATAATTGAAAGTATTGCTCAAAGGCCTATAGTTACTAGAGAGGCATTAGGAAGAGAGTGGTATAAAATATTACAATTAAAAATACCATTAGAAAATGAATTAGAAAAGTTTGATTCTAAAATTAACTATAGTACAGATAGCAATTTTTATGAATTATTAGATTATCAGTTTATGATAAAACAAAAAGCGGTAAATTTGCTTAAAAGAGATGATATGCCTAAAGGTCTTATTCATATGCCTACAGGAACTGGTAAAACTAAAACAGCTATGCATATATTAATACAACATTATTTATATACTGTTAAGGAAGAGGGTATTGTTATTTGGATGGCTCATACAGAGGAGTTAATTGAGCAAGCTATAAATACATTTCAAACTACTTGGAAGCATATAGGTAAAGGAAATACAAATATATACAGGCTTTTCAAAGATTATAGTTTAGAAGCAGATGAAATAAATTCAGGAATTATGTTTTGTGGGTTTCAAAAATTAATATCTATAAGCAAGAGTAATTTAAGATTATTTGAGAAAATTTGTGAGAGATGTAGATTGTTAATAGTTGATGAAGCACATAAAAGTGTAGCGGCAGAAACTAATGTAGTTATCAATAAAATTATGACTCAAAAGAGAGGTATGTTAACAAGAGGATTATTAGGATTAACAGCAACACCAGGGAGAAGTATGTTTGATGATAGTGAAAATAAAGCATTAGTAAATATGTATGATAGAAATATAATTAATATTGATTTGGATATTTTAAATCAGATTAATAAGTCATTATATCAAAGTCATACTGAAACAGTTCAAACAGATGTTGTTAAGTATTTACAAAATGAAGGAATACTGGCCAAGCTAATAAGAGTTGATTTAGAATATGAAGGTGGGATTTCAACTGATATTTTAAATGAAATAAGAGGAAGAAATACTAGTGAATATACTACAAAATTTATAAATAAAATGGGAAGTGTAGTTAATAGAAATGTTGCAATAATAGAAAAATTATGTGAATTAAATGAACAAGGTTATCCAACGATAGTTTTTGCATGTTCCATAGAACATGGAAAATTAATATCAAATATATTAAATTCAAGGGGAATAAAGAATAGATATGTTTTTGGAGATTCATCTTCGATTGAAAGGAAAGAGGCAATTTCTGAATTTAAAAATAGAAATAATGATATGAATATACTTATTAACTATGAGGTTTTAACTACAGGATTTGATGCAACTAATATAAAATGTGTTTTTATAACAAGACCAACTAAATCAATTATATTATATAGCCAGATGTTAGGAAGAGGGTTAAGAGGAAAATTAATGGGGGGAAATGAAAATTGTTTATTAATAGATATAAAAGATAATTTAGAGGAATATAGTAGTGAGTCTATGGCATTTAAATATTTTAATAATTATTGGAGTTAGGGAGTTAGGATATTATGAAAGATTTGATTAATTTAACGCAATATGCAGATGCATTACGAAGTACTGGATATAAGAATATAGAATCAGCAATATCGGAGATTGTTGATAATTCAGTTGAAGCAGGAGCGAAAGATATATTTATTATTTTGAAAGAGACATTAGATGAAATAGAGGGAAAGAAAAAAGTAACAGAAATAGCATTTTTAGATAATGGTATCGGTATGGATAAAGATACATTAGAATCATCTTTAAGAATTGGATGTGGTACAAGAACTGAGAGAAAAGGAATAGGAAGATTTGGTGTTGGATTACCACAAGCATCTATGCATGTAGCTCCAAAGGTAGATGTTTATTCATGGAGGGACTACGAAGAAAATCCTTTAAAGGTTTATTTGGATATAGATAAAGTGAGAAATGGAGAGCAAATAGGAATTGATGATGCAGAATCTACACAAGTACCAGAAGAGTATAAATCCTTATTGGCATTTCCTTTAAATGGAGAGATAGTATCATTTAAGAAAAGTGGTACATTGGTAGTATGGAAAGAATGTGATAATGTATCTCCTAGAAGTTTTAGGAGGTTAGAAGAAAAATTAGCATTTGAGTTAGGTAAGAAATTTAGATATTTTATTCATAATAAGCAATGTAGAATAGTTATAATAGATATTAATTCTACAGCAACACCAACTATAATAAAACCTAATGATCCATTAATGCTAATGGAGGATAATAGGGTTTTAGGTAGTCTAGATAGTCCATGTGATAAACCAGATGAAAATGGATATTTAGAACCAATTTTCAAGCCGTTCAAAGATAAAAATGGTTATTTAAAAGATGGTAATATGACTATTCCTTATGAGTATTATGATAGAAAAAGTGGTGATATAAAAACTAGTAATATAGTTATTCGTTGCTCTATTGTTAAAGAAGAATACTACGATTTAAATCATGTACCATCAGGAAAAAATCCAGGTAATTTATATTATGGGAATGAAGCTAAAAGAGTTGAAGGAATATCAATAGTTAGAGCAAATAGAGAAGTGGATTTTGGAAGGTTTGATTTCTATAGTGTTGTTAATGAGCCGGTTCACAGATGGTGGGGAATAGAAATAGAGTTTAATACAGAATTAGATGAGATTTTTGGAGTTTCTAATAATAAACAACATGTAGAATTGAGAAAATTAGAATCAAATGATTATAGTGAAGAAAGAGTAAAGCCTATTTGGTTAGTGCTTGAACCGATAGTAAAAGATTTAATTTCTGAAATGAAGTCTAGAAATAAAGAGTTAAGAAAATCTATAAGAACGACTACTAAAACAGGAGAAGATACAAAAAAAGACAAAAGTGTTGATATAATAGAAAAAAATTCAATAGCAGAAGTAGAGACATTTACATTGAAGAAGCAAGAAGTAGATTATGAGAATGTTAAAAAGTCGGCAGAAAAGATAGCTAAAGAAATGTTTAAGTCTAAAGATAATATAAGTGATGAAGTAATAGAAGAAATAATAGAGAGTAAAGCAAACTTTATATATACAACATTAGATGATACTGGAGCAGCTTTTGAATTTGATGTAGAAAATGGATTAGCTTTATGTAAAATAAATACTAATCATTTATTTTATAAAAAATTTATAAAGAAATGTAATGATGATTCAAATTTGACAATATGTTTTGAACTGCTATTAGGAGCTTTTCTAAGAGCTGTTGATACATTAAAAAATCAAGATAAGATTTCTGAGATGAAAGAATTTGTAAAAGAGTGGAATAGTAAATTATCAATGTATATGAATACTTATGAAAAAGAGTAGGTGTTTTATGATAATTAAATCTAATGAATTGATAGAGAAAATAATAGAGCAAGTAAAAGAAGAGAGTAATAGTATTATAATAGTTAGTGCATTTTGTAAGCTTGAGGCTTTGAGGTTTATAGAAAGTAATATAAATCCAGATATAAAGGAGAAAAAAATATTATTACGATGGAGATTAGAGGATATAAAAGCTAAAGCTACAGATATTGAAATATATAATTTCTGTAAAGAAAATGGATGGGAACTATATATTAATTTTGATATTCATGCAAAAATTTATATGTTTAATAGAATGAAATGTATAATAGGAAGCTCTAATTTAACAGTTTCTGGTATGAATTTGTATGGACAAGGCAATATAGAGGTTAATACATTAGTATGTATAGAAGAAAAAGAAGCGTGCAAAATAGTAGATTTATTTGATAAATCATATAAAATGAATGATTATATTTTTAATATGATGATAGATGTTATTAAAAATAAATCAAATAGTAATTTTGTATCAGGTTTAGAAACGTGGGGAGAAGATATAAATAATCTATTAATTAATAATGAAATAAAGTTTTTTAGCTATGAACTTATAGATAGCAATTCTATTTATAGTATATCTAAACATGATCTTGATATTTTAAATCTAAAAGATAGTCCAACATATGAAGAAATAAGACAAGCATTTTTAAAAAGTAAAATATATAAATGGATTGAAAAGAATGTTGAAGATGAAAGTTATTTTGGTAAGCTTTCATATAGATTGCACAATGATATATTAGATGATCCGTGTATATATAGAATGGATGTAAAAAAATATTTGAAAAATATATTAAATTTTATTGATGAATTACAGATTAATAATTTTGTAGTTGATAGACCTAATCATTCGCAACGTATAAGGAGGATATAATGATAGAATTGAAAAAAGATTCTTTTGAATTTCATAATAAATTTCAACCACAAAGAGTATATTTAGCGCAAATATTAAACTTAGCTGCTAATGGATATGAAGGCACAAAAGAAGAGATAAGTGAAGTAACTGGAATTCCTACAGGAAAAAGTTCTGGAAAGGTTGTTCCACATATTAAATATGCTAATTATATGGGGTTAATTAATTATAGCCTATGTAGACAAAAATATAAATTAGAAATAACAGAGTTAGGTAAGGAGGTATACAAGCAAGACCCTATGTTAACAAGTAAAGTAACGCATCTTCTTTGTCATTATAATATGTGTGATGACATTCAGGGAGCACCACAATGGACTTATTTATTTAAATATTTTAAAGAGGAAAACACACAATGTATTAATGTAGATATATTGAATAAAATTGCTTTTAAAGAAATTGGGAAAAATGTTGATTTTAAAATTATAAATACAATTTATTCATCAAGTTGTAGTGAGGATAATATTCTCGGCAGAATTTTATTAAAAGTGAATAAAGGGCAATATGAATTTGAGAAAGTACCTTATAATTTTGAAGAAATATATGTATATGCATATTCATTACTAGATTCTTGGGAAAAATATTGTAATGATAGCAATCAAATAACTATTGATACGCTTATAGAAAATATAAGATGGGGTAATATATTTGGGTTAAATAGAAGTTCTATATTGGATATATTAGATGAACTAGAGGATTTGGGGATAGTAGAGGTAAATAAACAAATGCTGCCTATAGTAATACAACGGATTGATAGTTCAAAAAACGTAATAGAAAAATTATATGATTTTTGTGGATAAAGGAAGATAAAAGTGAAGATTGGAAATTTAGTAAAGTTTAATGACAAGTGTTTATTTGATGGAGCTGTACAATTAGAGTGGCTTTATGATCAAAGTTTAAATGAAGATGTAGCATTAAGTTATGTCTTTCATGGTCCTAAGTATCATGGAATAGATGAAAATGAAAAAAATTCAAAATATTCATTAATAGATTCTGCAAGTTTTGTGCAAGAAATAAATAATAAGTTATATAGTAAAGATGTAGATAAAAAATTCATTTTAGCTATATCTAGTTATGGAACAGGTAAATCTCATTTATCTGTTACGATGTCAAATTTATTTGCAGATGGTTATGATAATAATTTAAGCAAGCAAATAATATCTAGAATAAAAGATGCTGATTTAGAAATAGGAACAAACATAGAAAGTACAATAAAAGGTAAAAATTTAGTTATTGCAATAAATGGAGTAAAAGATGCTAATTTAAACTCAATGGTATTAAATTCAGTAAAAAAGGCTTTAAAAAGAGATGGCATAGATGAGAGTGTATTAAATGATTTAGCTACTAGTATAAATAAAGCTAAAGAGTTTTTAGAAGTATCATATGATATAAATTGTAATAAGTATTTGGAATTAATCAACAAATATACGGGGTGTTCTTTAGATAAGAGTCAAGGAAAACAATATTTATTAGAAAATATAGAAGGTCAAGTATGGGTATTTGAGGCAATTAATGAAGTTTATAGTATGTTAACTGGTGGTAATGAAATAAGGGTTGACTCTTCATTTACAGCAGGAGATATATTAACTATTTTAAATAAAAAATTAGTAGAAGAAGAAAAAATATATAATAAAATATTAATTGTATTTGATGAATTTGGAAGGTTTATTGAATATGCTGCTAGTTATCCTAAAGCTGCAGGAGATAGTGCGTTACAGCAAATTTATGAAGCTGTTCAAAATGCTAAAGGGAATATAATATTTGTTGGATTTATACAATTTGATATAGAAACTTATATAAGTAGAGTTGCAGATAATCCTAATATATCAAAGTATGTAGGTAGATATAAGAATGCTGATAGACGCTACTTATCTTCAAATTTAGAAACAATATTTGCAAATTTATTAACAAAAGATACCCAATTATATCCCGTTTATGTGGAAAATACCATTAATTCGGGGTATAAAAATGAAGCTGAAAAGCAGCACAGAAATATATTAAGATGGATTAATGGAACAAATAAAAAGGATGTTTGGAAAAAGTATGAATTATATAATAAAGTTATATTAAAGGGATGTTATCCATTTCATCCTTTAAGTATATGGTTATTAACAAATTTATCGACATGGATGCAAGAAAGATCGACTATAAATTATTTGAGTCAAGCTTTTAATAAAAGAAAAAATGATGAATTTATTGAAGGTTATTTAAATTTTATATATCCTATTGAAATAATAACAGATGAATTTGTTAAGGAATTAACAGGGGCAGAAGAAAGAGGATTACAACAAAGTAATTACTGTACTTTATACTATAATATTATAAGTCAAGTGAAAAATAAATTAGAAGAAAAGGATATTGCAATATTAAAATCAGTATTGATTATAAATATATTAGGAATTAAGCCTTATGATAAAGATGATTTAATATTAGCATTATCATATTGCACAGGCTTTTCATATGAAGAAATAATTAAAATAGTAAATAAGTTGGAAAAAGAAGACAGTATTATTATATTTAATCCATCATATAATATTTATGATTTTGCATTAGAAACTAACGGAAAAAGTGAATTTAATAAAGTAAAGCTTCTAAAAACTAAACGTAGAACAAATTCAGAAGTTATTGATTATTTAAATAAAAGCCAAGAGCTAAGGAGTATAATAAGATTAAATGAATTTGAAGAAACTGACTTTGGATATGATTTTATTAGTTCGACTGAATGGAAATTTAATAAATCAATAGAGGCTATAGAGGATATAAATGAAAGTTTAATATCATACTATTTAGGCGAAATCAATAGAAGTGTTGATGGAGATGCTCCAAGAGGTCAGGTTGTATTTTTATACGTAAATAATCAAAATGAAGTATATATAGAAAATATAATTGAAATTATTAAATCTAAAGAGTTAGATAAGAAATCTATTATTTTTAAAGTTATTAGAGATAATTCTAGAGAATTATATGAAGCAATTAATGAGTATATTACATTAGATAATTTTTCTAATCATGAAAAAGAAAAATTTATGAGATTTTATAACGATAATATTGAAAGATGTAAGAAAAGTATATCAAAGTTCTTTACTATAGCTAATACTAAAGGTACTTATTTAAGTAAGGACGGTGAGAAGAATACAAGAAATAAAGTGAAAGAGGAATGCTTAAATAAGCTTAAAGAGGTTTATTTTAAAGCAATACCATTTAAATTTGATGGTTTTGAAAAAAGTACTAAAAATCAAGCAATTAAACTATATACTCAAATTATAAGTGGATTATTAAGTTATAGTTATAAAAATAAAGATGTAATAACTGACAATCCAACTGATGTTGCAAATAGAATTAAGGGACTACTTGGATATAATATATATAATTCTTGGAATGCTCTTAATGAAAATGGTGAAATAATTAATCCTAAAAATGAAAAAATAGCACAAATTTATAAAGAAATTGAAGAACTATTAAAAGCTAATAAAAAGATGAAAATAGGAGCAATGTTTAAAAAATATTTAGTTGCTCCATATGGAATGAATCTATATAGTTTAAAGGTACTAATATCATTATTTATATTTAATTATAGTGGTAGATTAAATATAAGATTAAATGAGAAATTACTTACGCCTGCTGAAGTTGAAGATAGTGTATTTGAAAAAAGCAAAAAGGGTGAGAGAAAAGGATTAAAGATAGAAAATTTCTATTTGCTAGAACTTGAACTATTAGAAGAAAATCAAGAAGATATAATTGAGAGAATATTTGATGAGTATGATAAACTGCTTGATATTTCTATGTATGATGGATATTTAATTAAACTACAAGATACATTAAAAGAAATATCAGTATTTGGAGAATATAAAAATAAATTAGATATAATTCAAGAAAGTTTAATAGAAGGAAAAAGAAAATATACCAACATAGAAAAATATTTTCCTAAGTTGGAAAAATATTATGAATTATTTATTGAATTAGGACAAGAAACAACTTATGAAGGTATAAAAACTTTAAATAATGTTTTAGATAATTATATATTTATAAGAAAAAATACAGATAAAAAATATAGGCTTCCAATTAATATGGAACAAAAACTTAACGAAGTGAATTGTATAATAAAAAACATAGATAATGAAAAGTTAAAAACAACATTAAAAGCAGTAAAGTGTGACGATTATAAGGATTATCATGAAATAAGTTTAGTTTTTAAGGCTTTAATAAATAAATTTACTGGATTAAAATTACCTGAATTAGCTATTACTTTACAAAAATATTTAAAAGATAAAGAAGAGATTTTAAAAGAAATAGAAAAAAATAAAGAAGTATTAAATAGAATAAATTTCTTTATAAAAGAAAATGAAAATATTCATGAAAAGACTATAAATTATATAATATCATTGGAACAAAAGATTGATGTAATATTAGAGGAAGTAAGGGATTTAGTAGTTCCTAATGCAGCCAAGGAATTCTTAATAGAACAAATAAATAATATTGATATAGAACGTAAAAAAGAATTAAAAGTTAGAGAAGATGATTTAAGTGAGAAGATTAAATTAGTATATAATGTAGAGCATACAGATGATTTAAAAATTGAAATTAATAATATTTCTAAAGAGATTAAGTTAATAAAAAATGAAGAAATAAAAAATAAATATAATAATTTATTAAATGATTTTAACAATTTAGATAAGAGCATTATATTAATTAATTCTTTAGAAAGGGATGAATTGGATAAATATAAAAGTGAAATTAATTTTGAAACAACAGTATTCTTTAAGATAGTCATGAATGCAATTAAACTTAATGAGGAAAAGTGGATTAATGAAGAAGAAAAGTGGATAAAAAAAGTTGAATTAAATGATAATAATAAATTATTAACTTTAGATATCGAAGAATTACAAAAAAGAAAGTATCAATTAGAATCAATACCTTCGTATATTAGTAATTCTATACTTGAGGTTGTTAATCAACGTTTATTAGAAATAAATTCACTTATAAAAGAGAAGAGTATTGATTGGGTTGTTAAGTTATTTGATGGATTAGAAGATCAATCTAAAGAAGAATGTTTTAAAAGAATTAAGGATAAATATAGCGATATTCTATAAGCTTTATTATAAAAAGGGTAGCATATAAAAGCTATCCTTTTTAGTTTTAGGAGTAACTATGGGAAAAGTAAACAATGCACTTAGAATGCTTGCCATACTAAGAAGCAGAAAAAAAGTAACAAGAAAAGAATTAGCAGAAGAGTTAGAAGTAGA
>JABLTO010102864.1_pt1 | contig 18708 bp, 13 predicted proteins | sample 7160091 | NCBI WGS metagenome assembly JABLTO01 (sample SAMN14651225, study PRJNA627086) | human gut metagenome | isolation source: feces | host: Homo sapiens
ATCCGCGCAGACGCACCGTCCCGCCAACAGCAGATTCTCCACGCCCACGGGCAGCATACAACGATAGGGAATGCCGTAATAGTCGCCCTCAATGGGGATATATTGGGTGCTGCTGGGGCCAAAGCGACCGTGAATATCCACCGAATTGGAGGCCAGCGCAATGCTGTCCTCGGGCACCTTGCACGCGACCAAATCCTCCGCCGTCAGGCGATACTCCCCGCGCATGTGCCGCGTTTCGCGGATGCCCACATAGGAGGCCGTGGCGCGAAGCTTGGCATTTTCACAGCCGGGCACATACTTTTTCAGGAAACGGAACACCTCGTCCGCCTGACGGCGGCCCTCGATCTCCGCATAAGTCAGGCTTACATTGTCCGTGCCATCCACGTTCAAAATGCGGGTGGTGTTGACGCACCATTCATCGTCCTTGGGCATTCGGAACAGGCCGAGGCTCACGCGGTTCAGCGTCCAGTCCCCCGCCTCCCGTGCCTTGGATACATACCAATGGAAGGAGCGGTAATTCACGCCGTCCTTGCGATAGAAATGATCCCGGTTGGCGGCAATGTCCGCGTCCAGCTTCGCCGCGTCTACATTGCAGATTTGGAAGAACATGGTCGCGGGCTGCATCTGATGCAGCTCCTCATTGCCCATTTCGTAGGGCACGCCGCACCGGGCAGCTACGTCGCCATCGCCCGTGCCGTCGATGAAAATACGTCCCTCGATGCGCTCCACCCCCGCCTTGGAGGCCACCTCCACCGCCGTCAGCGTATTGCCGCTCAGGATGGGCCGCAAAAACTGCGTGTGATACAGCACCTGCACGCCTGCCTCCGTCAGCAGCTCGTCCACCACCAGCTTCAGACACTCCGGCTCATAGGGCGTCACATGGTCGTGTCCCACCGTGATCCACGAGGTATAGGGCGTGCCCGCCCGCACCTGCGAGGGATGCAGCGCACCGCCCTTCGCGACCATCCGATCAACGATCTCCGCGAACAAGCCGCGGATCATCATCCTTTCACCCTTGCGGTCATAGCAGGTCATGAACGGCCCCACCAAGCCCTGCGTTGCCATGCCGCCGCAGGAACCGCCCTGCTCCACCAGTATCGTCTTCGCGCCCGCCCGGGCAGCGGCAATCGCCGCGCACATGCCCGCAGGACCGCCGCCCAGTACCACCACGTCCGCTACGAATCTCGCCTGTTCTACCATTGCAGTCGTCCTCCAAATGCTTGTTTCAAACATCATAGCAAGGTATTCTTTCGCTGTCAAGTGTAAGTCATGATCGAACCGCACATTTTCACAAAAAAAGATGCCGGACAGCTCTGCCATCCAGCATCCTGCTTGTCTCAAACTTTTAGGCAATACCGCACAAATGCGTTGGTGCGATGGCGAATGCATTTTTTGTCAGATGCGATTGCAGAAATCGAAGGTTTACTGGAGGTAAATCGAGATTTCTGCAAGAAGCAGATGGCGGAAAAGGCATCGCCTACGCTGCCAACGAATTGTGCAGTATTGCCTTAATAGTTTGTGCTTTTTCCGTTAAGGGTAAGGAGCATTCATTGTTGATATTTTTTGAACTCTGTACCGCACGCAAAACAAAAAGAGAGGGACTTCTCTCTAAAGAAATCCCTCTCTGAACATGTCCAGAACTTAGTTCTGCTTCAAGGACACGCCGGTCAGCTCTTCGTAGTGCTTCGCCAGCGCACTGTGGTCGCAGCTGCCGCAGCCTTCCGCAGACAGCGCCTTGAACCACTCCTGAACCATCTCGGTCAGAGGCAGCGGAGAATTGAACTTCTCGCCGGTCTCCAACGCGTTGTTCAGATCCTTGATGTGCAGATCGATACGGAAGCCGGGCTTGAAATCGCCAGCCAGCATCATGGGAGCCTTCGCGTTCATGACGGTAGAGCCCGCCAGACCGCCGCGGATGCCCTCAAACACCTTCTCGGGATCGGTGCCGGTCATCTTGGCCAGCATCATGCCCTCGCTCAACGCGGCAATGTTCACAGCCACGATGATCTGGTTGGTCAGCTTGCAGGTGTTGCCGCTGCCGATGCCGCCGATCAGATTGTAGGAGCCGCCCATCACCTTGAACAAGGGCAGCGCACGCTCGTAGTCTTCCTCGGAGCCGCCGACCATGATAGCCAGAGATCCGTCCACCGCCTTGGGTTCGCCGCCAGACACAGGCGCATCCACCATGTGAATGCCCTTCTTGGCCAGCTCAGCATGCAGCTCCTTGCTAGCGCCGGGAGCAATAGAGCTCATGTCGATCAGCAAGGTGCCCTCGGAAGCGCTGTCAAAGATGCCGCCCTTGTCCATCACAACGCTGCGGACGTGGGGGCTGTTGGGCAGCATGGTGATGACGTCCTTGCAGTTATCGCAGACTTCCTTGATGGACTTGCAGGCCACAGCGCCCGCCTCCGCCACGTTCTGCACATTGGCTTCCACCACATCATATGCATAGACCTTATAGCCAGCCTTCATCAGGTTCTTCGCCATCGGCTTACCCATAATGCCCAGACCAATAAATCCAACGTTCATCTTTCTGTTCCTCCTTCTGTTCCTCTCAAGCGAGCACACCAATGCTCGTGAGTACCTCGCGCAATTCAGCGCGTTTATCTTCACTCAGGGGCGCGATAGGAGCGATGCAATCGCCCACGTCATACCCCATCATGCGAAGACCTTCCTTAATGACCACCGGGAACGTACCCATGTTCGTGGAAATACGCAGCTTTGAGAACTTGAACTGCGCGTCCAGCGCTCCCGCCTGGTCGCCTGCCTTATAGCAGTTGTAGATTGCCACCGCCAGATCCGGCGCAATGTTCGCGCAGGAGGTGATTGCGCCCGCCGCGCCATAGCACAGGCCAGCGTAAATCAGCGTATCACGACCCACCAGCACACGAAAATCAGGCAGATCACGGGTCAGGCGAATGTACTCCTCGGTATTCGTCATATCCCCGGTGGAATCCTTCACACCCACGATATTTTTGATCTGTGCCAGCTTGCGCACAGTTTCGGGCGCGACGGTGACGTTCGTCTTAGGCTTGTTGTTGTAGATAATGATCGGCAGGGACGTAGCGTTCGCAATGGTCGTATAGTAGGCCAGCAGCTCGTCCTGCGTCTGGCTGACGAACATGGGGGTCAGCACGCTCAGCGCATCCACGCCCACTTCTTCGGCAATCTTCGCCAGCTCAACCGCACCCGCGGTGGTGATGTGGTTCGCACCGGCGTACACCGCCATGCGGCCGCGCACCGCGTCCTTGGTCACTTCCAGCACATGACGATACACCTCGTTATCGAAGGCGTAAAACTCGCCCGTGGTGCCAAACGGGAAAACGCCGTCAATGCCGCGATCGGCCCAGAAGTCGATCAGCTGACGATATACCGGCTCATTGAACTTGCCCTGCGCGTCAACAGGTGTGATAACAGGAATGATAATTCCTTCCGGCAAAAACATGGTGCGTTCTTTCCTCTCTGTCTTTAGGATGGAAAACCGGCCTTACTTATTCGCCGCGTCGCTGTAGGCCATGTTCATCAGACCCTTCATGTAGCCGGTCGCATAGGCAAAGGCTGCCAAATCGCCGCCGGTCGCTTCGGTGGTCTGGAAAATATGATCGACGTAAATCGCCTGATCGTACTTCTCTTCCACCAGCAGCCGCATGACCTTGGTCATGTCCATGTAGCCGTCCTCGCACAGCGTCTCGGTGAAGCAGGGCAGCGGGCTGCTCACGTTGCGGAAATGCACCGTCAGCACGCGATGGTCGCGCACAAACTCGCGCAGATCAGACAGAATATCGCCAAAGGCCTTGCCGCCCTCCAGCCAGCAACCGCAGCAGAACTTCATACCCAGCACGCCGGGAGCAATCGCATCCGCCATAGCAAAGGCCTTACGGAAGCAGTCGCCGCTGTGCATCAGGCTGGCATAGCCCTCATACATCGGATAAGGCGGATCGCTGGGGTGAATAGACAGACGCATTCCCTCTTCCTGCGCCACAGGTAGCGCCTGCTTCAGGAAATACTGGAAGCAATCCCACAGCTCAGCTTCCTCAACCACCTTGTCATACTTGGCAGGGCGCTTGAGGATGTTCTCCATGTTCACCGTGCGGCCCAGCGCACCGTGCGTCGCCTCGCTGGCGAAATAGCCGTCATGAGAAACACGGCTGTTGCCGATATAACCAACCTTCACGCCCGCATGAGCAATAATGCGGTTCAGGTCATTATACTTTTCGATCCACATATCCCGGTCATCCATGCCCAGATGAATGGAGGGATGCTTATACAGGAACGCGTTGCCCGCATCATCCACCGTCAGGCCCGCCTTGCGAACCTTGTCCAGAATACGGTTCACGTCCTCGTAATTGGAATGCTCGTTGGAAAACATCACGAAGCAATGGCTAATGTTCATCTGACGAAGGTACTGGAGGTAATCGTCCGTCGCCTTCTCAGAATTGACCCCCATCTGCGGCTTCATCAAAGTTTCCATGGTGTAGCCTCCTTATTCTCCCAAGTGTTATTCAACAGCGCTTTTTTTGAAGCACCCTGCATTCCTCGGCGGATGACCCGCATTCCGCAGCGTGCATGAATTCCGACCAGCGCGTTCATGCGCACGCATGGCCGCACAAGCTCCGAAGGCATGGGGTTTCCCCCATGCCTTCGGACGGGAAGAAGCTTACTTAGCTTCCTTCCAAGCGCACTCAGGCGTCCAGGACTCAGCGGTGGTGGTGCAGATGCCGGTGTCATGCACGCCCTTCTGCGCATAGCAGTAGGCGGGCATATAGCCGGTGGCCACAACCAGAGCGTAGTCATGGCTGAACAGGCGAGCAGCCTTCTTCAGCAGTTCCTTCTTCTCCTCCAGGGTCTTGGCAGCGCGGGCGCCGAACAGAGCTTCCTCATAGTCGGCGGGCTTCGCCATCATGTTCTTGTAGTTCACGCCCTCGGAAGAGTACAGACGGATGTAGTTGGCGGTGAAGTCCAGCTTGGAAGAGCCGTTGTTCACCATGATGCCCAGATCATAGGTGCCCTCGGCCTTCTGCGCGTTGAAGTCCGCATTGGTCAGGGTCTTGATCTCCGCATTGATGCCCACCATGGACAGGTAAGCCTGCAGGATCACGGCGCACTGATTGTTGGCGGCGTTCTCATCGTTGATGGTGATGGTGGTGTTGAAGCCATCGGGATAGCCCGCAGCAGTCAGCAGCTCCTTCGCCTTCTCGGGATCATAGGGATAAACCTCCAGGGTATCGTCGTAGCTGTAAGCACCGGGAACAGCGAACACGGGGGTCGCATCGCCCAGGCCGTTGTAGATGCCCTCGGCCATGTCAGCCCAGTCCACAGCGTACATCACAGCCAGACGAACGTTCACATCGTAGAAGGGAGACTGCTCGTCGCCGGAGCAGAACATCATGTAGGTGATGCCAGCCAGGTCAGGAGCGTTGCCAGCCACGTTCTCGTAGCTGTCCTTCAGCTGCTCAATTGCGGTGGTGTTGGGGTTGCGCAGCACGTCCAGCTCGCCGTTCTTGAAGGCGGACAGCTGAGTGGTAGCGTCGCTGATCATCAGAACCTTGATGCTGTCCAGATAGGGCTCGCCATCACGCCAGTAGTTGTCGTTCTTCACGTAGGTGATGTGGCTGTCCTGCACGAACTCGCTCTGCACGAAGGGGCCGGTACCGACGGCATTGATAGCCGCCCAGTCAGCGCCGTTCGCCTCAAACGCGGCGGGGCAATAGATGCGAACTTCACCGATGGTGTCTTCCCAGGTGTTGGCCCAGGTGTCGAAGTGCATCACAACGGTGTAGTCGTCGGTCGCTTCATAGGAAGCAACGTTCACCAGCTCGGAGCTCTTGCCGAACTCGACCATCTTGTCGAAGTTCCACACAACAGCCGCGGCGTTGAAGTCGCTGCCATCGCTGAACTTGATGCCCTGACGCAGCTTGATAGTGAAGGTCAGGTTATCCGCATCGGTAATGAACTCTTCCGCCAGCCAGGGGAAGGTATCGCCGGTCTCGGGATCCTTGCGGCCCAGAGACTCGATGGCGGGCGCCGCATTGTAGCGGTCGGAGGTGGTGGTAGAATAGGGCAGGAAGAAGGTAGAATGATCGAAGCCCAGCACAGTCAGCGTGCCGCCGTAGGTGGGCTCAGTCGCGGTTTCCGCCATGGCGGGAACCATTGCCGTCAGCATGATCGCTGCCAGCAGGAGAGCAACCAGTTTCTTCATTTGGAAATAACCTCCTTGTTTGATCCTCCCCTGCGCTTCCTCTTGCGAAGAAGCGCAGGGGCTTATGTTCAGGCCCTCTTCACGAAAGCCCTAAACATCTTACTTTGCTTCCTTCCAAGCGGTCTCGGGCGTCCAAACCTCTTCGCTCGTGGAGTACACGCCCGTGCCATGCACACCCTCCTGCACGTAGCAGTAGGCGGGCAGGTAAGCCGCGGCGACAACCAGCCGTTTGGGATTCATAGGGATGCCTCCCTATTTCTATCAATCTCCTGCGCGTCTTGCACAGGGAACGATCGAATTAAAACAGATGGCACGCCACCATGTGTCCGTCACCCACGTCATGCAGCTGAGGCGTTTCTTCCTTGCAGCGCTGGGTGCACTTGGGACAGCGGTTATGGAACGGGCAGCCGGAAGGCCGCTTCAGAATACTGGGCACCTCGCCCTGCACGGTAATAGCCTCGCGGCCTTCCTCGACGGTGGGATCCGCAACAGGAATGGCGGACAGCAGCGCCTGCGTGTAGGGATGCAGAGGACGCTCATACAGGTCGTCGCAGGAAGCAATCTCCATCACACGACCCAGGTACATGACCAAAATGCGGTCGCTAATGTGCTTCACCACGGCAAGGTCATGAGCAATGAAAATATAGCTCAGACCCATTTCCGCCTGAATGTTTTCCAGCAGGTTGATGATCTGCGCCTGAATGGAAACGTCCAGCGCGGAGATCGGCTCGTCGCAGATAATCAGCTTGGGGTTGGAGCTCAGCGCACGGGCAATGCCAATACGCTGACGCTGACCGCCGGAAAACTCGTGAGCCACGCGCTCCTTCATCAGCGGGTCAAGACCCACCTTGCGGAACAGCTCGTCCACCTTCTTGTCGTACTCAGCGCGATCCTTCACCATCTTATGGATCAGCAGAGACTCGCCCACGATGGAGCCCGCGTTTTGACGGGGATCCAGCGAGGAGAAGGGGTCTTGGAAGATCATGCTGATCTGAGAGCGGAAGGGCTTCAAATCACGATCCTTGCTGTGCGCAATATCGGTGCCGCGGAAGATGATCTTGCCTTCGTCCGGCTCATACATGCGCATGATGCAGCGAGCCAGCGTCGTCTTGCCGCACCCGGACTCACCCACCACGCCGAGGGTCTCGCCCTGCTTGATGGTGAAGGTGATGTCCTCGATGGCCTTCACTTCACCCACCTTGCGCTTCATGATACCCTTGAACACGGGGAAGTACTTGCGCACGTCCTGCACATCCAGGCAAAGCTCTCCGTTCATATGACGCACGGGAGACGCGCCGTAATCCTTGTGCTTCAGCTCTTCTTCCTTCGCATCCAGTTCTTGCTGCGTCAGGCAGCAGGAGCTGTAATGACCCGGACGCACTTCCTTCAGGGAAGCGTCGGTATGCTCCTTGCAGCGGTCGCAGCGATATTCGCAGCGGGCATAGAAGGGGCAGTATGCCGGGCGCATGGAGGGCACGGGAGGCAGACCGTCAATAGGGATCAGAATACGATCCTTGGGGTCGTCCAGCCGGGGAATAGCCCGCAGCAACGCCCGGGTATAGGGATGCTCGGTATGATGGAAAATCTCCTTAGCATTGGAGGTCTCCATGATGTGACCGCCGTACATGACGTAGATGCGCTCCGCATAGCGGGCCACCAGACCAAGGTTGTGCGTGACCATGATAACCGCAGTATTGGTCTCCTTGGCGATGCGGCGAATCATTTCCAGCAGTTGTGCCTGCGTGGTCACGTCCAGAGCGGTGGTGGCCTCGTCGGCAATCAGAATATCCGGGTTCGGCGCCATTGCCATAGCGATCATGATACGCTGACGCATACCGCCGGAGAACTGCTGGGGATAATAATCGTAACGGGTTTCCGCATCGGGGATGTTCACCATCTTCATGGCCTCGATGGTGCGCTTCTTGGCTTCCTCTGCGGACATATTGCTGTGCAGCATCAGGTTCTCCTGAATCTGATAGCCAACGGTCAGCACAGGGTTCAGGCTCGTCATGGGCTCCTGGAAGATCATGCTGATGCGGCCGCCGCGCACCTGACGCATCATTTCACTTTCCGCGTCATAGCTCAGCAGGTTATTGTCCACGCCCTCCAGGCGAACGTCGCCGCCCGCCACACGACCGGGGCTGGAAATCAGCTGCAAAACGCTCAGCATGGTAACGGACTTGCCGCTACCGCTCTCACCCACGATACCGACGATCTCGCCGCGATCCACATAAAGGCTGACGCCCTCAATGGCGTTGAACTCTTTTCCGTCCGAGCGGAAGGTAGTGACCAGATCCTTGACCTCAAGTAAATGTGCCATAGCTTTCCACTCTCCTTACAGTTCACCGCGCAGACGGGGGTCAAGCGCGTCGCGGATACCATCGCCCAGCGTATTCAGGCAGATAACCAGCAGCGCAATGCAGATACCGGGGGCCAGAGAATACACGGGGTTGGTCAGCAGGAAGTCACGGCCGCCGGACACCAAGCTGCCCCAAGAAGCCGTGGGCTGGCTGATACCCAGACCCAGGAAGGACAGACCCGCCTCAGACAGGATCGTGTTACCGATCTGCTGGGTCATGGTCACGATAATAGGCGAAATACTGTTAGGCAGCACGTGCTTGAGCATCAGCCGGAAGGAGCTGTTGCCCTGCAGCTTGCCCGCCATGATGTAGTCGCGTTCCTTAATGGACATAACCTCGCCGCGCATCATACGCACGTAAATGGTCATGTTCGAGATACCCAAGATAATGGACATGTTCAGGATACCGCCGCCGAACACCGCGCACAAGGCGATTGCCAACACAACCTGCGGTATCACACGGATGGCCTCGCTTATACGGTTGATAACATCGTCCACCACGCCGCCGAAGTAACCGGCGATCATACCAAAGGCAGTACCGATAATACAGGCGATGATAACCGCCAGCACGCCGACCACCAGAGACACCTGGCTGCCGACGATGATACGGCTCAGCACGTCACGGCCAAATTCATCGGTACCCAGCCAGTGCGCGGCGCTGGGACCCTGGGTGCGCTCACGAATGCTGATCTTGTTCGGATCATAGGGCACAATCTGATCGGCAAAGACCGCCATGATAATCATCAGCAGCACGATAATCGCGGCAACCAGCACGATCTTACGAGAAAACAGCGTTTTCATGAATTGCTTGCGGTGCTTCCGCTTATAGGCACGGCTGGCAGCAGCCGCGGCCTTCTTGTCCGTCATAACGTCCGTCATGGTTTCGTGCCTCCCTTCCGTCAAGCGATCTTGATGCGCGGGTCAACGACCACGTACACAATATCGGTAATCAGGTTCACAACGCTGGTGAACAGCGTAATCATCAGCACACAGCCCTGAATCAGCTGAATATCCTGACTGTTGATGGCGTTGACCAGCAAGGAGCCCATGCCGGGGATCACAAATACGTTCTCCACGAACACGGAACCGCCGATCATGCCGCCCAGACGAAGACCCATCAGGGTGATAACAGGAAGCAGAGCGTTCTTCAGCGCATGGACGTAAATGACCTTCTTCTGCTTCAGACCCTTCGACCGGGCGGTACGGATGTAATCCTGACGGATGACCTCCAGCATACTGGAACGGGTCTGACGGGTAATGGAAGCGATACCGCCAATGGTCAAGCACAGCAGCGGCATGATGGTCTGGCGAATGCTCTGGCCGAAGTTGTCCCAAGGCCACGCGAAGCCCATGGAGGGCAGCCAGCCCAGCAGCATACTGAACACATACATGCACAGGATGCCCAGCCAGAACTGGGGCAGACAGCAGCAGATGTTCGCGGTCAGGGTCACGGCGGTGTCCGCCGCGGTGCCGCGCTTCACGGCGCTGATGATACCGAACACGATGCCTAACGGCACGCTGATGAGGAACGCCAGCAAAGACAGGTACATTGTCACAGGCAGGCGCTCGCCGATAACAGTCAGCACCGACTTGTTGTACGACTGCGACATACCAAAGTTGCCTGTCAGCGCATCACCCAGCCACATGACATAGCGGACAAGCACAGGCTTGTCCATGTTCAGCTCGTGATACAGCCGATCATACGTTTCACCGGAAATTTCGCCGCCCGTCATGGCCGCGATGGGATCACCAGGCAGAAAATCAATCAACAGGTAGGTCATGAATGACACAATGATGAGGATGATGAATGTCTGCCCCAGTCGTTGCAGAATGTACCTTAGCATACTCGCCCTCTCCTAGATGCGTCATCTTCAGGGTTACTGTGCTGGTAGCCCTGAAGATGGCGTATGTTTGATAGCATCATTATAGAGAAACCTCTTTTTTGCGTCAATCTCCGCACCGGTCAATTTGGTCGTTTTTCGCCCACATTTATTTGTTAATTATTTATCGTTTTCTTTTTCTGCGACAAGGTTTTCTTTTTTGTTTCAAAATCTGCATATCCGTTTCCACGTTTGAAAATCTTCCACTTGTTTCCAGCTTCGACCCGCGTTATAATAAAAACATTCGCTGAAGGGAGGCTTTCCATGAACAGGCTGCTGATTGTCACGCCGAATGAGCAGATCTACAAGAGCGCCACTGAGGTCATCAGCGAGGCGTTCATCGATGCGAAGGTCATCAAGGCCTCCTCGGACGACGTGGTGGAGAAGGTCCGGTCCTACTTTGCCGGACATACGGGCGTAGTCGTGGCCCGCGGTAATCACGCGCATCTGCTGAAGACGCAGTTGTCCATCCCCGTGGTGGACATTGTGCTGACCGGACAGGAGATGGCAATGCTGCTGGATCAGGCTTGTCAGATGGTCGGGCATCCCCATCCGAAAATCGCCTTCATCGGCTTCCGCTATATGTTCAGCGACTGTTCCCCCATTGCGCACATCCTTCACGCGGACGTGGACATTTATTATGCCGCCTCCGGCAAGGATGTACCGGAGACGGTGGAGCGTGCCGCGCAAGCGGGCATCGAGCTGATTATCGGCGGCGAGATCGCCTGTGAATGCGCCGCACGGTTAGGGATGAAGAGTCTGTTCATGGACTCCATGAAGGAAAGTATGCGCAACGCCGTCCGTCAGGCCCTGCATATGCTGGAGGCCATCAAGATCGAGCAGCGCCGCACCGCCGAATTCATGTCCCTGCTGAACTATTCCTTCGACGGCATTTTGAAGCTGAACGCCGCCGGCTGCATCGAGGTCGCCAACGACCATGCGGAGAAGATGCTCCACAGCACCGCCGCCCAGCTGGCAGGACAGCCCTTTTTGAAGCTGCCGGGCTTGCAGCCCTCCCCCGTGCTGGAGGACGCGCTGAACCTGCACAAAAACCTGTATTCGTCCGTCATGCGCATCGGCAGCGAGTCCTTTTTGACCAACGTTGCTTCTATTGATATAGACGGTCGCAACGACGGCTTCATCGTCTCCATGCAGGAATTCGGCGCGATCGACGATTTGGAGGAGACCATCCGTCTGGCCCGCAAGCAGATGGGCCACGTTGCCAAGGCGCGTTTCAGCAGCTATGTGACACATTCCGCCCGCATGGAGCAGCTGCTGGACGACGCCAAGCAGTACGCGCTCTATGACGTACCCGTGCTGATCTCCGGGCCCTCCGGGGTAGAAAAGCCGCGGCTGGCTGAGTGTATTCATAATGGAAGCATCTATCAGCAGAATCCCTTCGTCAACATTGACCTGAACGTCATTCCCCTGCGCACCCAAGCCGAGCAGATTTTCGGCACCGAATCTCCGGGCGGCGTGCGCGGCCTGATCTCGCTGGCGCAGAAGGGCACCGTCTATTTCAACGGCGTACACTTACTGACAGATGAAAGCCAGCATCAGCTGCTGAATCTGCTGCTCCACGCCAACTACCAGCGCGTCGGCAGCCTGAGCTCTGTTCCGGCCAATGTTCGGGTGATCTGCGGATCCTATAAAAATCTGATGGAGCTGGCGGAGAACGGCAGCTTCCTTCATCCGTTGGCGGTGGAACTGGGCTACAACGAGTTGAAGATTCCCGCCGTGCAAGAACGGCCCGAGGATATCCCCGCCCTGCTGCAAAAGTATATGGATCGCGCCGCCGCCAAGTACCGCAAGTGTCCCACCTTCACGCAGGATGCTATGGAGCTGCTGATCCGCTATCCATGGCCCGGAAATCTGGACGAAATGCGCTGTTTCTGCGAAAAAGCAGTCATTCTGGCCCGTTCCACCATGCTGGATGCGGCCTTCCTGCAATCGCGTCTGCTGCCGCCGCTGCCGGACAAGCCCGCCGAGCTGCCGCCTGTTTATGTGGTCAGCAGTCCCGAGGAAACAGAGCTGCGTGCGCTGATCCGCGAAACAGAGGGAAACCGTCAGCTGATGGCAGAAAAGCTGGGTATCAGCCGCTCCACCCTGTGGCGCAGACTGAAAAAATACGGACTGGAATGAAACCCGAATATTCTGGGCAGAAATTTCCCAGATTTTGAAAAAAAGTTCGAAAAGTCCTTGACGAATGTATGTACATACGGTATACTGCTTTTTGTTAAGAAAACAACGCTTGATAAAGAAAGGAGGCCGCAGAGTTATGTTCTACGTTTATGCATTGGCTACGTTTGCAAATCGTTTTGTCATGCCCTTCTGCGGCCTTTTGCGTGCTTAGAGCCTTTTTAGGCGCTTTCTGAGTCTTTTCGCATCGGCTGCATGGAAATGGCGGTCGATGCTTTTTTCATGCCCTTCTTGCATCCACTCCGGCGCGGCTCGCCCCTCGCCGTTCTGGCATCCTATATTTTCTAAGGAGGATTCTGCCCTATGCAACCCAACCGGAAGAAACCGGCAGCCTGTATGTGGGAGCTGGTCAGAGCGAACATCTGGCCTTTCCTCGGCGCCATGGTCAGCACCGTCATGATCGTGCTGATCGGCTTCATGACGCCCATCCTGCTGGCGGAGACCATTGACAGCGTGCTGGGGACCGCCCCGTCCACGCTGCCCGCTTGGCTGCTCCAGCCCATTGAAGCGCTGGGCGGCCGCGAATTTCTGCGTCAGAACCTGTGGGTTCTGGGCGCAGTCCTCGTGGGGCTCAACCTGATCAACGGCGTGTTCACCTTCTTCAAGGGACGGCTGAGCGCCGTTGCAAGTGAAAACATCGCCCTGACCCTGCGGGAATCCCTGTACAGCCACCTGCAGCACCTGCCCTTTTCCTACCACGTTCATGCAGCCACGGGCGATCTGATCCAGCGCTGCACCAGCGACGTAGAGACCATTCGCCGCTTCCTGTCCGTGCAGGTCATGGAGGTGGTTAACACGGTGCTGCTGATCACGATCTCGCTGATTATTTTGATTGGCAAGAACGTCACCATCACGCTGTATTCCATGATCCTCGTGCCCGCGCTGTTCGCCTTTGCGACATGGTTCTTCAACCGGGTTCACAAGGGCTTCCGCGTGATGGACGAGGCCGAAGGCAAAATGAGCGCCGTGCTTCAGGAGAACCTCACCGGCGTGCGCGTGGTGCGTGCTTTCGGTCAACAGCAGCGCGAGGTGGATAAGTTCGACGAGGCCAGCAGCGATTTCCGCAACAAGGCCCGCCACCTGAACGACCTGCTGGCCATCTACTGGGGCGGCGGCGACGCGCTGAGTATGCTGCAAGCCATGATCACGCTGCTTATCTGCGTGGTGTACGCCAGCCGCGGCGAGATCACCGTGGGTGCGCTCATTATTTTCACCACCTACGTGAGCCAACTGCTCTTCCCCATCCGTCAGCTAGGCCGCACCTTGTCCGATGCAGGCAAGAGCCTGATCTCCATGGAGCGCATTCAGGACATCCTCTCCTCCCCCGCTGAGCCTGAGGAGCCGAACGCGCTGAAGCCCGACCTGCACGGCGACATCGTATTCGACCATGTGTCCTTCGCCTACGACAATGACGAGCCCATTTTGAAGGACGTGAGCTTCACCATTCCCGCCGGGAAGACAGTGGCTGTGCTGGGCGGCACCGGCAGCGGCAAGAGCACGCTGATGTATCTTTTGCAGCGGCTGTACGAGCCTACCAGCGGCACCATCTCCATTGGCGGCGTGCCGCTGAACAAGATTGACCGTGAATATCTGCGCAGTCATGTGGGTCTGATTTTGCAGGAGCCCTTCCTGTACAGCAAGAGCATCCGCGACAACGTGGGCATCGCGCTGAATCATCCCGATATGGAGCGCATTGTGGACGCGGCGCAGATCGCCTGTGCCGAGGGCTTCATCACGAAGGCCGATCAGAGCTGGGATACGCTGGTGGGCGAACGCGGCGTGACCCTCTCTGGCGGGCAGAAGCAGCGCGTCGCCATTGCCCGGACGCTGCTGAAGGATAATCATGTGCTGATTTTCGACGACTCTCTTTCCGCGGTGGATACGGAGACGGATGCGCAAATTCGCTCCGCGCTTCATGACCGCGCCAAGGATACCACCACGCTGATTATCAGCCACCGCATCACGACCCTATCCCAAGCGGACTTCATTCTGGTGCTGGAGGACGGCCGCGTGGCCGATCAGGGCACGCACGCAGAGCTCTGCTCCCGTCCCGGCCTGTATCAGCGCATTAACAACATTCAAAACGTACTGGAGGATGAGCTGAATCAGGCAACCCTCCAAACGAAAAGCGAGGTGAAGAACTAATGCAGTCCTTTCAGGAAACGGATTACACCAAACGCTTTGACCTGTCCCTGTGGAAAAAGCTGCTGCACATTGCCAAGCCTTACCACAAAAATCTATACATCGTGGCAGTGTTCATGTCCGTATGCGCCATTCTGGACGTGCTGCTCCCCATGATGACCTCCTACGCCATTGATAACTTCATTACCGGACAGACCACGCAGGGTATTCCCGCCTTCATCGGCGTATATCTGGCTATGCTGGCCTTTCAGGTGATTTCTATCTTCGTGTTCCTGCGCCAAAGCGGCTATGTGGAGACCGGCACCTGCTACACCATCCGCAAGCTGGGCTTTCAGAAGCTTCAGGAGTTGCCCTTCTCCTATTACGATCGGATGCCCGTGGGCTACCTGATGAGCCGCCTGACCAACGACACCCAGCGGCTGGCGGACACCATCGGCTGGTCGCTGCTGGACCTGTGCTGGGGCGCGGTGTTTCTGGTCTGCTGCTCCATCCAGATGTTCCTGCTGAACTGGCGTCTGGCGCTGGTGGTCATTCTGGTGCTGCCCCCGCTGGCAGTCATCTCTTGGAAATTCCAGAAGAGCATTTTGGCCTCCTACCGCAAGGTGCGCAAGACCAACAGCCAAATCACCGCGGGCTTCAACGAGGGCATCAACGGTGCGAAAACCACCAAGACCCTCGTGCGCGAGGAAATGAATATTCAGGAGTTCAACGAGGTTGCCGGTGAAATGCGCCGCTCCTCCGTGCGTGCGGCGACGCTGTCCTCTCTGTTCCTGCCCATCGTCGTGTCGCTTGGCTCGCTGGCCACGGCTTACGCGCTGTGGAAGGGCGGTCAGGATGTGCTGATCGGCGCGATGACGCTGGGCACGGTGAACGTATTCGTCAGCTACACGGTGCAGTTCTTCCAGCCCGTGCGTGACATCGCCCGCATTTTTGCCGAGCTGCAATCCTCACAGGCGGCAGCAGAGCGCGTGATCTCCCTGCTGGAAACGGAGTCCGACATTGTGGACACCCCCGAGGTGGTTGCGGAATTCGGCGACAACTTCCATCCCAAGCGTGAAAACTGGCCGAAGCTCTACGGCGAGGTGGAATTCAAGGATGTATCCTTCCGCTACAAGGAAGGTGAAAAGGTGCTGTCACACTTCAATCTGCACATCAAGGCCGGGCAGACCATCGCGCTGGTAGGTGAAACCGGCAGCGGCAAGAGCACCATTGTGAATCTGGTCTGCCGGTTCTACGAGCCCACCGAGGGCAGCATTCTGATTGACGGCGTGGATTATCGCAAGCGCAGTCAGCTGTGGCTGCAAAGCAATCTGGGCTACGTGCTGCAAAGCCCGCACCTGTTCAGCGGCACCATTGCGGACAACATCCGCTATGGCAAGCCCGAGGCTACCGATGAAGAGGTGCGCCGTGCGGCGCAGATGGTCAACGCCGAGGGCTTCATCCTCAAGATGGACAAGGGCTATGACAGCGAGGTCGGCGAAGGCGGCAATCGTCTTTCCACCGGCCAGAAGCAGCTGATCTCCTTCGCCCGTGCCATTCTCTGTAACCCAGCGCTGTTCGTGCTGGACGAGGCCACCTCTTCGGTGGACACAGAAACAGAACAGATCATTCAGCACGCCATTCAGACGGTGCTGAGCGGCCGCACCAGCTTTATCATCGCTCACCGCCTGTCCACGGTGCGCTCTGCCGACCGTATTCTGGTCATTCAGAACGGCAAAATTACTGAGGACGGCACTCATCATGAGCTGATCGCCAAGCGCGGTTACTATTATCAGCTGTATACGAATCAATTTCAGGAAGAACGCGGTATGGACATTCTTTCCGGAAAAGCGTAAAATACAGGGGAGGCATTCGCTATGCCTCCCCCATTCTGTGATTATGAGAAGGATGCTGAAATCATGCAGGCATTGGAACTGTTCTATCAGCGCATTCACGGCGATTATGCCGACACCCTGCGCCGCATTCCCAGCGAACAGATTCTGCTGAAATATGTCAGGCTGTATGCGCAGGAGCCCACCTGCGCCCGGCTTCAGGAAGCGCTGATGTCCCAGCGCTGGGAGGATGCCTTCCGCGAGGCACATTCCCTGAAGGGCGTTGCGCAGACGCTGGGCTTCACCCATCTTTATGAGGTCTGCAGTGTGCTGGCCGATGCGCTGCGCCCCGGCCGTCCGCTGCTGGACATGAGCCTGTGGGACAACGTGCAGCGTGCACACCTCGAGGTACTGGGCGCGTTGTCGCTATTGACAAATCCTGAATAAACCACTGCAGAAAAGGCAGGATGATCTTTGCTGGATCGTCCTGCCTTTTTGCTATGGATTTAAGGCAATACCGCACAAATGAGTTGGTGCGGTATTGCCTTAAAGTTCCAAACAGCCCTGCTCCACCATGCGTTCCAGCGCGCGAGCCAGCGCAATGCGACCGTGAATGTAGGTCAGCCCGCCCTGCATATAGGCCGTAAAGGGCTCCCGCATGGGCGCGTCAGCACTCAGCTCAATGGATGCACCGGACACAAAGGTTCCCGCCGCCATGACCACCTGATCCTGATACCCCGGCATGGCCCACGGCTCCGGCAGAGCCATACTGTCGATGGGCGAAGCCATCTGGATGCCCTGGCAAAAAGCCACCAAACGCTCCGGGGTCTTCATCTGAATGGCCTGAATGATGTCTGCGCGCTCCTCCATGGAGGGCGGCGTTGTCACCATGCCGAGGCTTTCGAACACTGCCGCCGCCAGACAGGCCGTCTTGATTGCCTGACAGACTGTATGCGGCGCCATAAACAACCCCTGATAAAAGGGCTGATAGCTGCCCGCATAGCTGCCCACCTCAAGGCCGATGCCCGGAGCCGTCAGCCGATAGGCAATGCGTTCCACCGCATCCTTTTTGCCGACGATGTAGCCGCCCGTGGGAGCCAGCCCGCCGCCGGGATTCTTAATCAGACTGCCCACGCATACGTCCGCACCATAATGGCTGGGCTCCTTCTCCCGCACAAATTCGCCATAGCAGTTGTCCACCATCAGACGAATGTGCGGATACTTGCTGTGCAGCATTTCCGCCAGCGGCGCGAAGGCCTCCGGCATCAGCGAGGGCCGCCAAGCATAGCCGCGGCTGCGCTGGGCAATGACCAGCTTCGTGTTGGGACGAATCGCTGCTTCCACCGCCGCAAGATCAATGGTGCCGTCCGCCGCCAGCGGCACGTCGCTGTAATCCACGCCCATCTCCCGCAGACTGCCCACGGGGGCTGGACCATCACCCATGCCAATGATCTCTTCCAACGTGTCATAGGGCTTGCCCGTGGCCGAAAGAATGTGATCTCCCGGCAGGGTCAGACCGAACAGACACAGGGAAATGGCATGCGTGCCCGAAGCAATATGCGGGCGCACGATAGCCGCCTCCGTGCCGAACAGGTCGGCAAAAATCTTTTCCAGCGTGTCACGGCCCACGTCGTCATAGCCATAGCCCGTGGTGGGCGCAAAGTGACGATAGGCCACCTGATGCTCCTGAAAGGCCATCAAGACCCGGCGGGTGCCGCTTTCCTCAATAGCCTCCAGCCGCTTAAAGGCAGGGGCCAGCTTCTCCTCCGCCTGACGAATCAGCGTCTCGATCTGCTCGTGCATTTTCTTATCTCCTTAGCTTTGATAATAGGCAATCAGCTGCTCCAGCGCGTCCGGCGCGAGCGCCTCCACCCAATGTATATCCGTTTCATGCCGGAACCACGTCAGCTGGCGCTTGGCATAGCGCCGCGTACCCTGTTGAATGGCCGCCACCGCCTCGTCCACCGGCGCACCGGACAGCACGCAGGGTACCAGTTCCTTATAGCCAATGGCCTTCATGGCCTGCGCCTCTGCGGGCACGCCTGCTTCCAGCAGACCGCGTACCTCGTCCAGCAGTCCCTGCGCCATCATCTGCTCCACGCGCAGGTTGACCCGCTG
>JABLTO010110875.1_pt1 | contig 18695 bp, 17 predicted proteins | sample 7160091 | NCBI WGS metagenome assembly JABLTO01 (sample SAMN14651225, study PRJNA627086) | human gut metagenome | isolation source: feces | host: Homo sapiens
AATTCTTCATTCTTCATTCTTAATTCTTCATTAAAAAACGGCTCTTCCTGGTATTATAAGTTTTTGCCCAACGATTATTACATCTGGATTTTCAATATCATTGATCTTTACTAGTTCCTCAATAGTTGTGTTATACTTTTTAGCAAGATTCCATAAAGTATCTCCTTTATCTACTGAATAAATTGTCACTGATGCTTTGCTTTCTGCTCGTCCATTTTCACTTTCTACCACATCAACTATCCATTCTTTATTAACCTTATAAGAAACTTTAGCCCATGCACTTAAAGTAATTCTTATTCCTATAGTATTAGCTTCAATAGTTGAATCTATTGACTCTATTTGTACCTTGCTCACTACATCCATATCTTTATTAGTACCTTTTAAGTCTATTACTGTAGTGAAAGGAACTTCTCCTGTACACATATTTATTCTGCTTATCTCATCAGCAGTCCTATATAATACTGAAACTTTTACTACTCCATCTAGCTTTATTTTATCATTTTCAACACTTTTATCTGTAACAACAGGAGATCCTGATGTCATTATAATTGATCCTATCTTTTCTTTATCATCGTTTAAAGATATATTATCTTTTATAATTACCTCTGTATTTACCATACCATGTATTAATCCAATATCATGATTACTCTTTATTAAATCTATTGGTTGTGATGGACAATACGCATCGTTTATTAAATCAATTTTTTCTTTAGATAAAACCTTAACTAAGCCTTTAGCCAAGAATTCTACATTGATAATCCTGTTTTCTCCTAAATCATCTAAAGTTACTATATAGTCACTATTTACTATGTCTACTTCATTATACGCCATCATATCAGCATTACATCCAATAAGTTCTTGCTCTTTAGATAAATATATATCATCATTTAAAAGTATTATATCATCAGTATCTTTTCCCTTATATAAAACTTCCACCTTGCAGTAGCAGCCAAAATATATCTTATCTTCCCCTAGCTTAGTTTCCTTCTTATGAAGATTTAATGAACATTGTAATATATCTTCGATTTCTGCTTTATCCATAGTTGCTTTTAAGATTGATTTTCCCATAAGTTCTATTTCTTTATCACCAATTACCTTATTTATCTCTTCAGTTTCCTTCTGAACTTGAATATCTGAAGTTCCTTCTAAATCTTTAATAAATTCAAATTCATCAACTTGATAAATATTCCATTTTGTAGTTCTAACTCCTTCTACGGATATTTTTCTCTCATTCATAATATTAGCTTGTATATGTTCCACTACACATTCAACATCACAAAGGACTTTATGTTCTATACCGGTTAGCTCTAGATAATCTGCAAATTTTTCTGATAGATTTACAGAATTTATTCTTTCTATATCACTTTCATCAATAGATAAGTATAAAACTGTATAGGTTACAACACCCTCAAGCATAACTTTATCAGCTAAAACTTCTTTATTTGTCACTGTAGCCTTTGCATCAACTCCTAAGATTTCATGTACATCTGGATGTGAATCCTTAATTAAGTATTCTCCTTTTAAAATATTGCTTCCAGTACTTTCTCTTAAAAGCTGTTCATATTGAACATTTTCTTTAATGACATCTATTTGTGACATAATATCCCTCCTATAGTTTAACTACTATAATATATATTTTCCTAACTATATATTTATTCTAATGAATGATATTTGTTAACACTTTCAAATTGATTTTTATAATTTTCTGAGAAAATTTTTTATCAAAGCCATTATTTTATCAATATTATGTCGAATTAAAGATGTAACTTTAATTTTTTTCATATTTTTTTAAATATATTGTTGACAACATTAAAAATATGTCGTATTATAAAAGAGGTTATTGACCATATAACCTCTCATAAATTCTCAATACCCTTTTATACCATAGTTGAAAGATGGATACCCGCCATCTTTCTTTTTTTGCATATAAAAAAGACTTCGATATTTATTCGAAGTCTTTAATTATACAGCATAATATAACATAACTGTTTTTGTTAAAACATCTGAATAACTATATGTCACAGTCCTCTGGGTGTCATTGTCTAATCTAACAACGAAAATACTTGGATGAACGCTTTCAATTATTCCATCATTGACTAAAATTTTTTTTCTACCTCCATTGGCTTTTAAGGTTACTTTCTCGCCTACATGCCTTTCAATGTCATTTCTAATTGTCGCTAAAGTCCTGTTTCTTTCCATGAAAACACCCTCTTTCTAATATAAATTTTACTCCTTTTTTTTCCAATTGTCAAATAAAACCAAATATTTTATCATCTTTATATACACTTGTCAATGTAAACTTTTACTTTTTAGATAATATTATCAATCCATTAATTATTGTTTCAAATTTTATAAATTTTATACAGTAACTTTAAAATTTTATTAATTTTATACTACATATAAAAGAGCCATATCATCCGATACAGCTCAACTATAAACCAATTATATATAATTTGACTTTGGATATCCTTCACGATATTTTCCTCTGGTCTGCAGTCCTCCAATGCCCTTAATACCAGTAATAGTTCCTTCAACTACATCTGTTATAGAAACAACTTCATCTATTTTAGTATAGGCTATTTTTTCACAAACAAAAACAGGATCCAGACAATGTATAAGAACTCTACTTGGTGAGCTAGCAAAATTAGCTCCTGCATCTAAAAGACATTCATAACATGATTGACAAGCCCCTGCAAATATTACTAGTTCATCATAGCTAGAGTTATAATCCCTCAATGCCTTTACTGCTTCAATATAATATTTAGTATTCCTATAATTTTCAAGGTCTAAATAATCATCTGTACTCTTTAGTACACTATCATGTCCAGTAAGAACTACAATGTCAGGCTTTACCTCTTTAACAAGATCTATTACTTTTGTCCATTGTTCTTTTTCTGCTATTGCTTTTCCCACTGCATCTAAAGATAATTGCTTATAAACCTTTAAACATGTTTCTAAATATTCCTCATCACCATCTATATGAAGTATTTTCCCTGGCCTTCCGAAGAACATATCATTATTTACAGCTTGTGATTTCTGATTTTTGTTACTTCTACAATTTATCTGCTCCCTCATGCCAATTTTTCTCTGGATACCTTTTGCTTTTTTCATTGCTTCATTTACTCTACTATTTAATATCTTTTCTTTTTCTTCTACATATCCATAATCAACAACTTCTAAATCATCTCTAGGTGAATCTGCTATTATTCTTATACTTAATCCTTTTAAGATACAATATGTCTTTCCTCTAACTTCCTTTATATCTATAACTTTAAATATTATATCTTTATCATATGACTTTCTCACAACAATATCGCCTATTTTCATATGCATCTCCATATTTCATATTACTATTTTATAATATGAGTATAATCAACGCTTTGTTTAATTAAAAATTCACTTTTATTTAACAAGATAAAAATAGAGCTGTTTAATATCAGCTCTATTTTTTAAAGGGAATATTCCTTTTTAAAATCATCTAAAAACTTGGTAAACTTCTCTTGTTCATTTATGATACTTTCAATCTTATTGGAAAAAGTATTTTGCCCCCAATTGACCTCATTATAATAATATCTATTAGCCAATCTCCAGTAACGTTGTGGAAATTGAAGATATGCATAAAGAACTTTATACTCATCATCTCTTAAAGGTGATACACTATTGTATGCATTGATTATCTCCTTAGCATACTCTAAGTTCCAATTACATCTCTTCAGTACTTTAATCATAAAATTTGAAATATCATAAGCTCTTATTTCCCTCTTACAATAATCAAAATCAATTATATTTACCTTATTATCTTCTGTAAGTATTATATTATGATAAGTATAATCATGATGGCAGAATCCTTTATTTCTTTCTGCAATCTCACAAAGTTCTATATAATTTGATTCCTTTAATGTCATTAAGGCATTTTTACCAATTTCTTTATAAAAATCCATAGATTTAAGATATAACATATCGAAATTAGTTTTATTATTTCTCTTTCTTATCATATCTCTCATTTTATCTAATGATTTTATTCTCTTTTCCATGAGGCTAGTCCATCTGCCTAAATCTGTTTTCAATTTTGAATTTTCTGGTGGATCGTACCCCTTAGAAGCTTCATGCAATTTAGCTAAAGTTTCAGCTGCTAGTTTTACTTCTTCTAAATTATGAAAGTCACATTCTCTTCCGTCCAGCCATTCAGATAGGGTGTATAAATCCTCATTTACTAAAGCATAAGGCTCTCCTTCATTATTTAAGAAATACCTATCTACAGATTCAAACCCATTCTTTATTAGATGCTCTTTTGCTCCATAAACAAATAAGAGTTTTTGAGGTCCATAATTAATTTTCTTTAGACATCTTTCGCCTTTATTAGTTTTTAAGTAATATACACCTTTATTAGCCTTTATAATATCAATTTTTATTTGAAACTGCCTCTCTATTTCAAACTCTCTCATCATTTTTATCACCCCCTATATATTTATATGTATATCTGTTTTCTTTTATTAACATTTTTTTACTTGCTTTAATATAATAAATTAAAACAACTATGAAAGGATTAAATCATGAAGATCGGCATTGATGGAAGAGCTGCTAAATGGTATAGAGGAACAGGCATTGGCACTTATACTTATCAGCTAATTAATAACTTAAGTATAGTAGATTCAAGTAATCAATACTTGATACTCTTGCCACAAAACACTGATTTAGTTTTAAAAGATAACTTTACCATAGAATGTCTTAAGGAGTCTTCAAATAATCATTTTTGGGATGATGTTAAAACTCCTAATCTATTAAAAAATAATAAGATGGATTTATATCATGTTCCTCAAAACGGAGTAGGACTTTCTGAAAATATTAATTGTCTTAAAGCCATTACCTTGCATGATATAATCCCCTTAAAATTGCCTGAAACAGTTAGCGATAGATATTTAAAAATATTTAATGAGGAACTTCCTAAAATAATTTCTAATTGCGATGGCATCATAACTGTGTCTGACTTTTCAAAAGAAGATATTGCTAAAGAATTTAATTTTCCTAAAGAAAAAATTTATGTTACACATCTTGCTGCAGAAGAAATTTATCGTCCTCTAAGCAAGAATTCATGTAAACAAGTTATTAAAGAAAAATACGGAATAAGTGATGACTTTATTTTATATGTGGGCGGTTATAGCCCTCGTAAAAATATATTAGGTATATTAGAAAGTTATTCCCTTCTAAATCCTGCCATAAGGAAAAATCTTAAGGTGGTTATAACCGGTAGAAAAGGTATTTCATATGATAGATATAAATTACGAACTGAAGAACTTAATATTTCATCTTCAGTAATTTTTACTGATTTTATTCCTTTAGAAGATTTGCCTATTTTTTATAATGCATGTGAATTACTAACTTATCCATCATTTTATGAGGGCTTTGGATTACCTCCGTTAGAAGCAATGGCTTGTGGTACTCCAGTCATTACATCAAATGTAACATCCTTACCGGAATTATTTTATAATTCTGCCTTATTGGTAAATCCTTATGATGTATATGCCCTAAGTTATGCCATGGAGAAAGTATTATGTGACAGCTTGCTTAAACTTACTATGGTTCAAAAAGGACTTATAACAAGCTCTAATTATACTTGGCAGAAAACTGCTAAAAATACAATCTCTGCTTATGAGAAAATTATTAATTCTAAATAAATTAATAAAAAAAGAGCTGCATAAAATTATAGTTTTTATTGCAGCTCTTTTCTTTATTTTAGAATTCTTTTTACTAATTCAACTCTAAAATCATCTAATTCTATTTTATTTTTAAGTCTGCTTACAAATACTTCCTGTTCCCATGATTTCTGTTTATAATAATATAACTTAATTATTTCCACAAAGTCATAGGGATAACATAAAAGAGAATTTAATATCTCTCTTTCTTGGTTATCTATTTTATCCTCTGGTTTATCATAAGCTGTTAAAATATTATCTATAGCATCTTTTTCATAAACAAGGTTCTTAATAACCTTATTTATAAATATATATATATCTTTAATTCTCAAATCAATATTGCAATAATCAAAATCTATTATATTAACATTATCATTATCTATTATAAAATTATGATGAGCTAAATCATTATGACATAAATAAAAGTATCTATTATCCCTTTTCATCTTTTCATAGTTAGTATTCATTAATAATTCTATGGCTTTATTCATTTGTTTCTCCATTGATTCTACACTATTCAAAAATAAACTATCAAAGTCATTTTTATATTTATATTTTTTTACTAAAAGCTTTATTTGTTCCATATTTTTTAAATCATTAATATACTCATTGATTATATTACTGCCATATTTACATTTTATATTTAAATCTTTTAAATATTTTTCTATTCCTTTTGATGAAACATGAAGCTTTTCTATTGCTTTAGTGCACCATGATATTTCCACTGGATTAGTAAATGTCGCTTCTCTACCTTCAATCATATCAAGCACAATATAATTCTTTCCATTATAAGTTGTTATAACTTCATTATCTTTATTTCTACAATACCTAATTACATCTTTATCTGACGCATATATATAATTTAAAGCTTCATCAATAAACTGAACATCTTCAAATTTCATATCACATCTTTTTAATATTTTTTTTCCCTTATCAGTAACTAATAAAAATACCTTTCTTAGTGGAATCATATCTTGAACAGTTAAATTAAGTTTATCAAATAATCCTTCACATAAATCATAATCACATAAAGCCTTTCGTTCAACATATCTATTTTTATTCATTTTATTACCCCTTATAAAAGTTTAATATCATCACATTCTTTTGCATTTTTTAACTTATTAACTATATCTTCATTAGTGATATCAACCTTACCATTTCTACATTTATTTAAAACTTTCATAGATTCATTGGGATATATTGATAATATTCTTAAATATTTAACACTATCATCATCTAATGCTGACTTATTAGCAAACTCATTTATTATATTATTTATATTATAGTTTCTTTTTCTTCTTTTAATTTTTTTTATATAACTATAACAATCACTTTCCAATAAGTCATAAGCAATATATCTACTACTGCTTATATATATTATTTCATTTTTGTCTCTCTTTAAGTTACTTTCATCAACTCTACCTAAACATATTTCATATCTTTTCATACTTCTTTTAATTATTGAAAAATATATTTCTAAATCTAATAAACTAAGGGTTTCTTCTGCATTTTTTATAATACTAGTACCTTCATCTATCAAATAATCCTCAATATAACTTGTACCTTTATTATTTGTAATTTTACTTATATAGTTCTTATTCTTTTTTATATCAACCTTATATGCTTCAAAATCCTTACCAATGACACTTTGAATTCTAGGTATAATAGCTTCTTTGCCAGCTAAAAGTCTCTTATGTGCATCAGATATTAATTGAATCTGCTCACTAATACTTACTTCAACATTACCTTTAAATCTTTCATCACTTATGATAATGCTTTTACTACTTAAATACTCGTAAATATCCATGAAACTATCCTCCTATTTAAAGTATTCATCTAAAAATACTTCACGATATTCAACATCCTCCAGGTATCTAATTATTTTATTTATAAATACCTCTTCATTCCATGGCTGCTGCTCCCAATAATATTGAAGGCCTATCTGCCAGAAGCTTTGGGGAAACATAATAAAATACTTCATAATCTTAAGTTCTTCATCAGTTACTTCCAATGTTTCCTGATAACTATTAATAATTAAATCACCAGTTTTATCACTCCATTTACCATCCTTCATAGCTCTTATAAGTAAAGATGCCGAATCATGTATATGAGTATCTAATATGCAATAATCAAAATCTATTATATTTATTTGCTGATCCTTATCAATTAAAATATTATGATGGGCAAAATCATGATGACAAAAACCTCTTTTCTTTACTTCAATATCCATAAGAGAAAAATATCCATTTTCTTCAAGACCCTTTACAGCTCTTTGACCTCTCTCAATTTCATTATCTATATGCTCTAAATAAATTTTATCAAACTCACTTTTATATGCCTTTTGATATATTCTATTTCTAAAGTCTAATATTTCGCTACATCTTGTATTAAAAACATTAATCCATGAATACCATCCAATTCTTGGCCTCATTTTCCTATTCAAATTAAATCCCCTACTACATTTATGCAGCTCTGCTAGCTTTCCTGCTATAGCTTGAAGCTCAATAGGATTATTAAAATTGCTAACCCTTGAATGTATCCATTTAGTAATATATGCATAATTATTTTCAATTTCTATATACTTATTACCATCTTTATTAGGTAGTATTTCAGGAATAGTTTTAAATTTCCTTTTTTGTAAATGTTCAATGGCGCTTATAATAAAATTAAAATGAGGAAAGTCATACTTTATATTCTTTATACAATATTCTCCCTCATCTGCTTTAACATTATATGAATTTTTCACCTTTGATATTGACTTAATATTAATGCCATAGTTTTCTTCCACTATATCTTTTATTTCATTTATATCCATTAATGTCTCCTAAACATTCTCTCATCTGTATTATATGAATATGTACATTTTATTGTGTTTCTATCACATTAATTTAAAATAATAATATTTTATTGTATAAGGTTTTTTTAGGAGGCGCTTATTTTTGAACTTTTCTATTGATGCTCGTGGTATTAATTTATATAAAGGCTCTGGAATAGGTACTTATATTGAAAATTTAACATTGGAACTTCTTAATATAGATAAAAAAAATAACTATACAATCTTTTGGGCTGGAGATAATTTTGAAAAATATAAAAGGGAAAATTCAACGGTCATATTGACTTCTAAAAAACATAATTTATTCTTTGAAAATTATTACTATCCTAGCATATTACAAGAATATCATATTGACTTACATCATATACCACAAAATGGAATAGGATTGTCAAGCTCTTATAGTACTCCTTCCGTAGTCACTATTCATGATTTAATTCCCTATATCATGCCTGAAACTGTTGGAAAAGGATATTTAGAAAGATTCCTTACTGATATGCCCTTTATAATTAAAAACTGTAAGGGCATATTAACTGTCTCTAACTATTCAAAAAAAGATATACTTAGATTCTTTCCTAATTGTCCTGAAGATAAGATATATGTTACTCCATTAGCTGCTAATAGTTCATATAAACCTCTTTCTAAAGATAAATGTAAAGATTACATTTATAAAAAGTATAAAATCAACACTCCTTTTATTTTATATTTAGGGGGTTTTAGTAAGCGTAAAAATGTTTATGAACTTATTGTATCTTTTAAAAATATACTTTCTTCATTAAGTAAAGATTATTCTCTTGTAATATGTGGCTCTCTTAAGGATGAAGGCCTTAAACTAAAAGAACTTACTAAAGATCTTCTATAGATGATAAAGTAATTTTTACAGGTTTTGTATCAGATGATGATTTACCATACTTCCATAATGCCTCAGATCTTTTTGTGTATCCATCTTCTTATGAAGGCTTTGGACTACCTATCTTAGAGGCAATGGGTTGCAAAACTCCTGTCATCACTTCTAACACTAGTTCTATTCCTGAAGTAGCCAATGATTCCGCTGTTCTTATTGATCCATTTGATAAATCTGCTTTAAGTGAAGCAATGTTGAGAGTACTAAATTCACCAAGCCTTCTTGCTGAGTATGGTGAAAAAGGTTATAAAAACAGTCTTAAATTTACTTGGAGTAATACCGCTAAACTTACTCTATCAGCTTACATTGATATACTAAGGGAAAACTAATTGACATATAAAATAAAAGGGCTTAGTTACCATAATAACTAAACCCTTTTTATTTAACCTAAATATTAACTAGCTGTTAATTTTACATTTATTGTTTTACTTTCACCATTTCTTATTACTTCAAGAGATATTTCATCTCCCTCTTCTTTACCATTCTTTACTGCTTTAAATTCATCAAATGTTGTTATTCTATTTCCATCAGCTTTAACAATTATATCTCCAGCCTTTAACCCAGCCTTTTCAGCTGAAGAAAATTCTGTTACTTCAACTACATATAATCCTTGTTCCATATTTAATTGCTTAGATAGTGCTTCATCAATAGTTCTAACTGAAATCCCTAAATTTAATATTGGCTTTGATAATGATTCTATCTTATCCTTTATATCATTTATTGGAATTGAGAATCCAATACCTTCTACTGCTTCACCACTAATCTTACTTGAATTTATACCAACTACTTCACCTTTAGTGTTTACTAATGGTCCACCACTATTACCAGCATTTATTGCAGCATCTGTTTGAATTAAGTTCATTGTTACTCCTGACTCAACAGCAACACTTCTACTAGTAGCACTGATTATCCCCTTAGTAACTGTACTTGATAGTTCTGTTGATAATGGAGTACCTATTGCTATTACCTCTTCACCTGGCTGTAATGCATCTGAATCTCCAAGTTCTACTGTTGCTGGTATTTCAACATTTTCATCTGTTATCTTAATCATTGCCACATCTTGATTTTCATCATAATTAACTACCTGAGCTGTAGTTGTTACATCATTACTTAATGTAACTGATATTTCTTGTGCTCCCTGAATAACATGATAATTTGTAAGTATATAACCTTCTTCATTTATTATAAATCCTGATCCAATTCCTTCAACTTCCTGAGTTTGCATGAAATATCCCTGAGTTACTGATTTAGTTGAAACTACAACAGCAGCCGGCGCAACTTTATTATATGCTTCCGTAGCACTTAAAGCTTCACTTTTAGTATCAAATTTTGATGGATTTACATTAATTGTCTTTGTTTGTGTTAAATTATCCTTTAATGCTAAATATGTTACTCCACTTCCTATGAATCCACTACATAATGTACAAACAATAACTCCTGCTATTGTCTTATTAAAGCCTCTTTTCTTTTTAGTCTTAACATGTGGCTCCTGAAAATTATAGGTATCGTTATTATTATCCTTTCCACTACTATATACTACATCATAAATATTCTTATCATCCATAACTAACTCTCCCTTTCCGTTAACTATTCTATACTTATAATATAACCACCTTATGTGTCAAATATATGACAAATAGGTTTTAAATCTATAATTCACACTAATTTCACAGTAAAGTCATTTTCAACTTCTAGATATAAAAAAAATAGAAAGTTATTAAATAACTTTCTATTTTTTTTGTTCCTTACACTGCTTGATTACTCCTCGTATTCCTGCAAGTATATCAGTAGAACTCTTTAATGATAATACCGAAGAATCAGTATTACTTACAATATAGGTAGTTAAATCTTCATCGCCTAAGCTCTTTAATCTTTCATCTTTATTTTTAGTTATTAAGCAATAAGGCTTCCCTGTAAATACTCCTTCTTGCTGAATATCTAAATTATAATTTGATAAATTGCTTAATTCATTGCTTACTGCTGTGGTATAACTTGCTTTTGTCCTGTGACTTGAAAACTCCTCTAAAGCATCTCCCTCTAAAGTATCATCAATATCATTAATATTAATATCCAAATTTAATTTGTCCAAAAGCATTGTAAATCCAACATATGAACCTACTTGTTCTATTTTTCTCCTTATTCTTAAAGCCACATTCTTTAAACTATTGCCTGAATTTTTAATATCCTCTTCCACTAATGGGTTAACTAAAACAATTCCTGCAACTGAATCGGGAAACTGTTTTGCAAAGCTAGTTAATACTAATGAACCATACTCTTCTCCTACTAGGATATATGGTTCCATAGCTCCAGATTTCCTTAATAATATCTTTAAATCTTGAGCTTGTTCTTCAATTGTTCTAGCTGATCCTGATGCACTAAAGCCATATCCCCTTCTATTATATAAGAAAGTTGCTACATTATCATTTTCTTCAATTTCATTGGCAATTGTATCCCAAACTTCTAGATTACCTCCAAGCACTCCATCAAATACTACAGTATAATTTCCACTTCCCTTTAATCTAAAATCCATTCTTTTATCATCTACTGTAGTGTAATCTACTCTTTCTATTAAAGTTTCTCCTGCTATAAAGTTTGTAATTTGTTGAACAATAAAGCCTGCTATTATTATACCCATTAAAACCTTAGCCATATTCTTTAATTTTTCTTTAGTAGTTCTTTGCCTCTTCATATTAACTCTTCTTACTCCGTTTGAATGTGGCAATAAGTTCATTTTTTCAATCTCCTTTTATATTATTATAGCTTTAAGTTAGGCTTTGCATTTAAGTTTAAATCACTTATCTTACCATTTACTAAATTAAAGTATGCTGCACTTCCAATCATAGCTGCATTATCTGTACATAATACTGGTGCTGGGAATAATACTTCTATTCCTTTCTTAGATGCTGCATTCATAATAGTTTCTCTTAGAGCTGAATTAGAAGCAACTCCTCCAGCAATGGCTATCTTCTTAACATTTCTGCTTTTACATGTTTCCATTACATTATCTTTTAACACTTCTATTACAGCTTTTTGGAAAGAAGCTGCAACGTCAGCCTTATTAACTTCAACATTTTGCATTTTTGCTTTATTTAAGTAATTTAGTACTGCTGATTTAACACCACTAAATGAAAAGTCTAAAGATTTATCATGAAAATTAGCTTTTGGGAAAGCAATAGCATCTGGATTTCCTTCTCTTGCTAATTTATCTATCTTTGGTCCACCTGGATATCCAAGACCTAATGCTCTAGCAACTTTATCATATGCTTCTCCTGCTGCATCATCTCTTGTCTGTCCTATTACTTCATATACACCATAGTCTTTAACATGTACTATAAAAGTATGGCCTCCTGAAACTACTAATGAAACAAATGGTGGTTTCAAATCTTTATGTTGTATGTAATTTGCGCATATATGTCCTTCTATGTGATTAACTCCTACTAATGGCTTTTTAGTTGAGAATGCTAATCCCTTAGCAAATTGTAGGCCTACTAATAATGCACCTACTAATCCTGGCCCATAGGTAACCCCTATAGCATCAATTTGCTCCAATGTTACCCCAGCTTCTTCTAGTGCTTCCTGAACTACTCCGCTAACAACCTCTATATGCATTCTTGAAGCTACTTCAGGTACTACTCCACCAAACTTTTTATGTGTATCTATTTGAGATGCTATTATATTTGATAAAACTTCTCTTCCATTAACAACAACAGCTGCTGAAGTTTCATCGCAACTTGATTCTATAGCTAATATATATTTCTTTTCCATATCTATCTATACCTCTTCTTATTACTGTTTATATCTAAGGAGTATTATATCTTAATAAAACCCTATAATCAAACAAACCTTGTTAATTTTTTCTCTCTATTGTATATTCTAAATATAGTACATGTTTTAATTATATAAATTAAATCTTACATATTCATTAAATATTTATTTCAATTTATAGAATTTTAAGGAGAATTGTTTATGAAACCATATGCTAAGGTCGTAGTACCAGGTTCCCCTATTTCAAAATCAAATTTTAAATTACATAATAAAGATGGCAGAGCAATACTTCCTTATAACACTGGAAAGGCTCATGACAAATATGCCTTATATGAGGAAGAGATTGCTTATTATGCTAGAAGTCAAAATCCTACTACCATACTAGAAGAATCATTAATTGCCATCTTGAAAGTTTACTATAAAAGTGAAAAGCGTCATCCTGATACTGCTAATATAACAAAAAGTATTTTTGATGGTATTGAAAAAAGCGGACTTATAGTTAATGATGCACAAATTCGCCGAATAATAACTGAAGAGTATTATGATAAGGAAAATCCTCGTTTTGAATTAGAGTTTTATGGCGAAAGCACCTTTGAAGTAACATATACCATTAAGGAAAAAACTACTCCTTCAGAAAAGAGAATTTATTCATCCTTAAAGAAGGTAATTCCCACTACAAAAACAAAAGAAACTAATACTACCACAGTTAAAAAGTGTTCAATATGCAATGGATTAATTGATGAATCATCTTGTATAAAAGCTGATGGTGGTAAAACTTTAATCTGTAAAAAATGCTTTACAAAATTATTTTAAGGAGGCTCAATAATGATAGATTTTATATTTTTAGGAGATAGTCTTACTTTTGGTTATGGAGTTAAACCAAAGGATAATTGGGTACATAAGCTTTCAGAATATCTTAAATTAAACATACTTAACAAAGGTGTCAATGGAAATACAACTACTGATATGCTTTTTAGATTTTATGAAGATGTAGTAAGCAATTCACCTAAATCATTATTCATTATGGGTGGTACCAATGATCTTTTATCTAACAGACCAGTGTCTAAAATAATTGAAAATATGGAAGTAATGATAAAAGAAGCTTTTGCTAAAAATATTAAAGTGATTATTGGCATTCCTCCTGTTATTGACTCTGCTATGGCACAAGCTTTATTTATGCCATCTCTTACCTATGATTATTGCCATAAAAATCTGGAAGTATTACGAATGGAGTTAATAAACTTATGTAATTCATATAATTTAAAATATATAGATTTTTATGAAGCATCTAATAGTAATCTAGGCAATAACATATTGATGGACGGTATTCACTTTAATCCTAAAGGACAGGATATATTATTCAATAAAGCAAAAGAAGTATTTATACTAATTTAGTATAAATACTTCTTTATATATTGCGAAGCTAAATGTCCAATTATATATCCATCTTCTCCACTAGAAAATACTCCTTCAACTCCATGCTTTACTGTCCCACAAGCAAAAAATCCGTCTTCAACAGTATTTATAGTTTTTATGTCTACGTTTAAGCTTCTTATTAAATCTATTTCTGGATAATATCCTACTGATAGTATTAAAGAATCGCATTCAATTAATTCTTCATCCTTTTCATCAATCATAACAGCAGCCCATTCAACTCTTTCCGCTCCGCCAATTTCTGAAATTTTTGCATTATATATTACAGGAATATCAAAACCATTAAGTATATCTAACTGCTCCTTATCTAATGATTCTTTAGCTGTTACTAAAGCCTTTATTTCAGCACCTTCTATTAATAACCTTCTAGCTAAAAGTGCTGACCATTTACCACTTTCTTGTATTACAACTTCTTTTCCAGGTAAATAGCCATGGAAATTAACTAATCTATGAGCTGATGCTATAGTAAAAATACCTGTATATCTGTCTACTGGAATCATTATATTACCTGTAAACTTTTCCTTGCAACCTGTAGCTAATATTATTGCACCAGCTTCAATATCATAAACACCTTTATCTGGATTAATAACAGTTATTCTTTTATCAGCATTTATCTCTAAAACTTTGCTACTAGTTAAGTACTTTCCTCCTAATTTCTTATAATCATCTATCATTATGCTAGAAAACTCAGGACCAGTTACTTTTTCTCCTAAATAAAAATTACCAAAACCATCATGTATAAATAAATTTAAATTTCCTCCTAGATTTTCTTCCTTTTCTATAATAAGAACATCCTTTACTCCTTCTCGCATTGCAGTAATAGCTGAAACCAATCCTGAAGCTCCAGAACCAATTACAACTAAATCATACTTTTCCACAAAAACACCCCTTTAGTTAATGATGAGTTATGAATTATGAATGATGAATTGTAGAATAAACTCCTTTCAGGAGTTTAGAAAATATAACTTCTATTTTCCTAAACTCTGTAAGAGTTTATTCCATAATTTTTCATTCTTCATTCTTAATTCTTAATTATTATTACTCTCCTGCTATAGCAAGTGATTTAACCTTTATAGATGGGCTTCCTACACTACTCATTGGGAACTTTAAGTCATTACCTACTTCTTCTATATCTTTAAGTAAATTAAAGAAGTTACCTGAAGCTGTTACTTGTTCAACAGGGAATGTCTTTTTACCATTCTCAATATAGAATCCATTAACTGCTAAAGAAAATTCTCCTGTAATAGCATTTGCTCCTGAATGAAGTCCTGCAAAATCAGTTATGATAAGTCCCTTATCTATATTAGCTAATAACTGTTCAAAATCTTTATTTCCTTTTTCAATATAGAAATTAGTAGGTGATACTGATATTGAAGATGCATATGAATTTTTAAATCCATTACCTGTTGATTTAACACCAGCCTTATTAGCAGTCTTTAAGTTATATAATAATGTTTCTAATTTTCCATCTTTAATAAGGTAAGTCTTTTCTGTTGCTACGCCTTCATCATCAAAGCCTACTGATGCAAGACCATCTTTTAAATGTGGATCATCCACTAGATTAATTACTGATGATGCTATTTCTTCTCCTTCTTTTCCCTTTAAAAGGCTTAGCCCTTTTTGAGCTGCATCTGAACTGAATATACCAGCAAAGGTAGATAACATTGAAACCATTGCTTCATTTTTTATAACTATAGGATAGTTACCTGAAGGAATAGCTTTTCCTCCTATTTTAGATAAAGCCTCATTTACAGCATCTTCTGCTATCTTCTTTGGATTAACTTCATCAAGAGATTTAGCTATTGCATATCCAAATCCATCATACATCTTTTCATCTTCCTTTATTATTGGGCATACATATGCTGATAATAAATTTGATTTATTGTGTAAATTTAATCCCTTGGTATTTATTATGCCATACTTACCAGAACTATAAGCTACAGCACAACCTGCAAAACTTTCTACTTTACTGTTTAAGGCTTTAGCTTCCTTTTCCATATCTAAAGCTATCTGTATAAGCTTATCTGCTGCTATGTTTTCAAGAGACTCTGAATAAGTGGATACATCCTTATACTCCTTATCTCCATCGTAGATAAATTGAATATCATCACTTTCAATTGCTAATACATTTTCTTTAGCCTTATTAACAAGCATATGAATTGCTTCTTCATCTAATATTTCTGTATAAGAATATCCTATCCTATCTCCCATTTTTCCTCTAAATGATAATCCATAAGAAGTATTTAAATTATATTTCTCTACTTCTTCCTTATATACATTTATACTAAGGCTTTCTCTATCAACATAATATACTTCGCACTCAACAAAACCTACTTTTTTAGCTTCTGCAAATAATTGATCTACAAATATTTTTAATTCCATTACATTACCTCCTATCTTCCACCTACAGTAATTTCACTTACTCTTATCATAGGCTGACCTACGTTAGTTGGTATGCTTCCTGAAGATGAGCCACACATTCCTTGCCCTTGAGTCATATTGTTTCCTACCATATCAATATTCATTAATATTTCGCTACCTTTTCCTATTAAGCTAGCACCTCTAACTGGCTCTTGGATTTCTCCATTTTTCACTAAATATCCTTCTGATACTGCAAAGTTAAATTCACCTGTAACAGGATTTACAGAACCTCCACCCATTTTCTTAGCATATAATCCATCACTTATTGATGCTATTATTTCTTCTGGTGTATTATCTCCATTAGCTATATAAGTATTAGTCATTCTTGAAGTTGGTGCATATTTATAACTTTGTCTTCTTCCACTTCCTGTAACCTTCATGCCCATTCTTCTAGCATTTAATTTATCTATCATATAAGATTTTAAAATACCATTTTCAATTAAAACATTCTTTTGTGTTGGAGTTCCTTCATCATCTATATTTAATGACCCCCATGCATTTGGAATTGTTCCATCATCAATAGCTGTAACTTTAGTAGATGCTATTTGTTCTCCTAATTTACCTGTAAATACAGAGTTTCCTTTAGCAACAGATGTAGCTTCTAATGAATGTCCGCATGCCTCATGGAATATAACTCCACCAAAACCATTATCAATAGCTACTGTCATCTTTCCTGCTGGACAATTCTTAGCATGAAGCATAGTATGAGCACTTCTTGCAGCTTGTCTTCCATAATATTCAGGATCTATATATTTAAACATTTCTATTCCAGCTCTTCTACCTGGACCCTCAGTTCCTGTTTGATTTTCCCCATTGGCAGAAGCTACTGCATTAATAAATAATCTTGTTCTTACTCTTTTATCTTCTGTGTATAAACCATCTGTATTTGCTATTAATATGTTTTGCTCCTTATCACCATAGCCAACGCTTACTTGAGTAATTTCACTATGATAACTCTTAGCAGCATCATAAGCAATCTTCATTACACCTATCTTTTTATCTGCTTCTACAGCTGATGGTAGATAAATTGTAGGATGTATGTTTATAGTTTCCTTTTCATATAAAGTTATGCTTATATCTTCCTTCAATTCTCCTAATGCTAATGCTGCTTTTTCAGCAGTTTGTAATAATGAATGAAGGCTATTATTATTTGTATAAGCATAAACGCTTTTTAATCCTTTAAATATTCTTATTCCTATTCCATAAGATCTCCCACCTATAGAATTTTCAACCTTTCCATTTAAAATACTTATAGAATTATCTATTGTATCTTCTTCAAAAATTTCCGCAAAATCTCCTCCAGTCACTAAACAACGACCAAGTACCTGCTGTGCTATTTCTTTTGAAAGCATGGTTTTGCCCTCCTCTTTCTTTTAATTATATCTAAAATCTATTATACTTTATTTTTATATACAAAAAAAGACAGAAGTATAACTTCTGTCTTATGGCTCCGCGAAGAGGGCTCGAACCTCCAACCTATCGGTTAACAGCCGAGTGCTCCACCATTGAGCTATCGCGGATTATTAGAGAATGTTCTCTGAAAATTGCATATAAATGATAATTTATTTTTATTGGTCAAGCCCTCGACCTATTAGTATCAATCAGCTAAATATGTTACCACACTTACACCTCTGACCTATCAACCTCG
>JABLTO010144404.1_pt1 | contig 18668 bp, 21 predicted proteins | sample 7160091 | NCBI WGS metagenome assembly JABLTO01 (sample SAMN14651225, study PRJNA627086) | human gut metagenome | isolation source: feces | host: Homo sapiens
AATTATTCCCTTAATGTTATATTCCTGTGTGTCCGGCTCCTTATTGATTGTCTTCTTATAAAAAGACAACGAAACCGTTTTATCCAAAGTCTTAATCCCCTTAACGGAATAATTTGTTAAATAAATATCCTTCATTCTGGCAGCCCTCCATCTTTGTTTCCAATATAGCACAAAAGGATAGAAAAATAAATACAAAATGTATTTTTCTATCCTTTATAATCATAATTCTTTAAACTTCGCCTGCATCGTTGGATTATTTTTGGTAAGCTTCTTTACACTGACTTCATCCACCTTATTGTTTGCAATTCTAAGCTGATTATCAGATCCCAGAAGTTCCTTCTTGACCTTCTGCAAATGGTCAATGGTCTTATCGATTTCATCAATGGCTTTATCAAAATGAGTATGCGCAATATTATAGTTTCTGCTAAAATCATTTTTAAACTGCATTAAGCTGTCTTCAAAATTGGAGATATCAATATCCTGATTTCGGATCACTTCCAGCTCCTGCTTATAGACCAGCGCGTTCATGGCAGCATTCCGAAGCAACGTAATCATCGGAATAAAACATTGTGGACGCACAACATACATTTTATCATATTTATAAGAAACATCTACGATTCCGCCGTTGTATAGCTCACTGTCTGCTTCGAGCAGCGATACCAGGACTGCATACTCGCACTTTTTCTCTCTCCGGTCTTTGTCCAGTTCCTTGAAAAAATCCTCATTTTTATGCTTCGTCGCAGTCTCATCCATCTCATTTTTCATTTCAAACATGATGGAAATAATTTCTACGCCATTTTCATCACATTCGCGGTAGATATAATCGCCCTTGCTGCCGCTTCTTGCGTCGTTATCCTTCTCAAAATAAGCGTTTCTGAATGCAGTGGCTCTCAGCTGATTAAACTGGATCTCGCAATGCTGCTCTAGCGTTTCCCCAACCATCTTGGTTGACATACGTGTCTTCAGATCCTTATAATATGCAATTTCATCATCCTTTTGCGTCAGAAGAAACTGTGCCCGATCCTTCTCCTGCGTGAGCTTTCCCTCAAGATCGCGCTTTTCATCTTCCACCTTTTTTACAGCTTCCATTACCGCAATCTTCTTTTTATCTTCACTGCTGTTTAGATCATTTTGTAAAGAAGTAACTTTCGCTTCCTCTTTTTTCAATTGCTCCTGCAATTTCTTAATCTCTTTTTCGTATGCCTCGCGATCCTTCGTCTTAATCTCATTTTCTTTTGCTTCAAGCTCAAGTTCATGTTTCTCACGCATGTGCTCTTCCATTTCGGACACTCGTGACTTCAAATCCTTCTGAAATTCTTTATCTCTGATCTGCTGAATGATAGAACTAACCTCTGTATCATCCACAGTAAATGCCTGTCCACAATGCGGACATTTTAATTCTGCCATATACTTTCCTCCCTGTTCCGCTCTTTTAAAATGATTTTATGCCTACCGGCCCGCAACAATCCGGAATACCTGTTCCGCCGTAAAACGCATGTTTTCATATGCAATCTCTTCACGCATGGCATCTTCCAGCGAAAGCACGCCCGGAAGAATGGAAAATACACCATCCACCAGCGGCTTGTCCTTCTGTAAAGTATGTGCACCTTCCGGTTCAACGCTGCCTGCCAGCACGAATACCTTGCAGCCATGTGCTTTTGCGCGGCGTGCGATACCGACAGGAGCTTTTCCCATCGCGGTCTGTCCGTCAAAACGCCCCTCTCCGGTTACAACGATATCGGCATCCTGCAACTGTTCCTCCGGCAATACCGCATCCAATACTATATCCACGCCCGGCCGCAAACAGCCATGCAGATACGCTGCAAACGCAAATCCAAGTCCTCCTGCCGCCCCGGCACCCGCCTGGTCGCGAAAATCTTTGCCAAGTGCTTCCGCAGAAATATCTGCCAGATGCCAAAGTGCGGCATCCAGCTTTAAAACCATATCGGGATCCGCACCTTTTTGCGGAGCAAAAATAAAACTTGCCCCCTGCGGACCACACAGCGGGTTGGTCACGTCGCAGGCAATTGCAAAGTAGCTTTCGGCAAGACGCGGATCAAGTTCCGAACAGTCAATCGATGCAAGTTCCGGCAGTTCACAGGCTCCCGGCGCGATATCTGTTCCGTCTGCTTTGCGGAAATGACAGCCAAGTGCATGCAGCATACCGGTACCTCCATCGTTTGTCGCACTGCCGCCGATTCCAATGATAAAATTCCGGCACCCCTGATCCAGCGCATGGTGGATAAGTTCCCCCACACCGTAGGTTGTCGTTTTCATCGGATTGCGCGCCTCTGGCGGAACAAGAGGAAGCCCGGCGGCCTCCGCCATCTCGATCACAGCTGTCTGATCCGGCAGAATTCCATAAGTTGCCTCCACAGGCTGACCGAGCGGACCGGTAACCGGAATCGTCACATATTTTCCCTTAAGACCGGATACCAGAGCAGCCACAGTTCCTTCTCCGCCGTCTGCCACCGGCCTGACGGATACAGTTGCGTCCGGCAGCGCACGGAGAATTCCCAGTTCTGCAGCAGTGCCTGCCTGGAGGGAGGTAAGGCTGCCTTTAAAAGAATCAATTGCTACAATAATATTCATAAGAACTCCTTTTGAGGTTGTTATCTTTTCTTAGTTTTCTTTATAATTAACAATTCCTAAGTTGTCAAATACATAATCGGATTTGCATTTCCTTTAACAAATAAATCCGAAACTATAGCTCCAATATACTTTTCTCTTATTTCTGGAGGTGCAACAACTCCAACAAACTCTTTTCGTTTGTCCTCAATGTCCTTTTTCAAAATCTCCTCACTAATGTTTCTGGTATTCATAGTAGAATAGGCTGGAAGCCACGCTGTAATCTTATAAACTTCCATTACCATACCCTCATATACTGCAAACGCATATTGTAATTTTTCAGCTCGTTCTTGATTAATTACCCACGACGAACGAGTAGCATCATAAAGTTCAATATCAGACATTCCGTAATGATATAGTTGATTAATTCTTATTAGCAACACATTTTCATCAATATCTTCTCTATGTAATATTCTCTTTGAAAAACGTGCATTTAATTCATCCACATCAATTCGTCCATAATTTCCGGAATGATGACCTCTATGAATATTCGTAAGATTATCAATTCCAATTAAATCAATCGCAGCAGCCTCGACTTTAAAAGCAGTCTCCTCATCGACACCATACACCAATATTTCAATTACAGGTTCTTTGCCTTCTGCCTTTAACTCTTGTAACTTTTTTATTTTTTCACTTTCGCCAGTTTGAAACAAATGATTAAAACATCGATTACCTTTCCCCTTCCCAATGTAAAAAGGAATTTTCGTCTCCGGATCTGAATATATGTATACATAATATTGCAATTCATCAATTGCATTTTTTACAAACTCTGTCGATCTGCTCATATATCTCTCCTCATGATATTTCAAAAATTCTAAGCATCATTCTTCTCCTGATACCTTCTTTGATAATAATCCATCGCACGATACTCGATTGCATCTCTCATATGCTCCGCAAACATCGGATCACCGACTACCTCTCGTAGATTCTCACTTAACGCCAGTGCCGCACCATCTTTCTCCACAAAGAATCCATTTCCTGATTTCAACAGAAAATGCACCGGCATCTGCATAATTTTCTTTACATGTTCCTTGTCTGAAATTGCAAGGTAATCTTGATATGTAATCCCTTTATCCAAGTCCTTCCAATTCGTGCTTGTGTTGAAAAACTCCTTCCAGCTATCTAGGAGTTCCGCTTCTGACACTTCCATACGAACATTGCCGTGATTATAAAAGGTCATCAGCACCGGCATCTTATAGACCTTGGACATATTTGTATTCTCAATCAGATTGATAAACTCCCATCCGATTCCACCATACAAAGACTCTTCTTCCTGCATCAATTCATCCAGATTTTTCAAGAAGTCCAGGTATCTCTTAAATGGATTATCCGCCGCATGACTGATTGCCAGCCGGTACACATCATCATCCATATAGGTGAATAACTCCATTCTTGTCGGACGCTTGTCAAGCAGTTCCTTCACGCGAAAATATTCGTTTCGTATCTGATCCTTGATGCGAAGATGCTTTTTGTCCATTTCCGCAAACAGATCAATCAGGCGCATATCAAAATCAATCATGCAATCGTCTGGATAACCAGAACGATCCGCCGGATCATATGCTCCGTCACCAGATAAGTTCTTTCCGGTAAGAAGATAACGAACCCTGCCCGCCTTCAGATAATTACCGATAAAATCTAAAACATTTAAAAATTCTTTTCCCTTACTTTTGCGCAAGCCACGACCAAGCTGCTGCAAAAATACGGTCGGGGATTCCGTCGGGCGAAGAAACATCACCATGTCTACTGACGGCACATCAACACCCTCATTAAACATGTCCACCGAGAAAATCACACGAATCTCTCCGCTTTTTAACTTTTCAATCGCAACATTCCTGTCTTCCGAGAATTGTCCGTGCGCATCACTATACACCGCCACTGATGGGATGCCACGCTTACAGAATTCTTTTGCCATCTCCTCGGCATGTTCCCTGGTACAGCAAAATCCCAATGCACGCTTTGAACCATATTTACAGTAATACTTATAGATCAAATCTTGCCGATGCACATTCCCTATATAGGTTGCATTCAATTCTGCCGAATCATATCTGCCTTTTACCACATGCAACTTGGAATAATCTGTATCATCGTAAATTCCATAATAATGAAATGGCACCAGCATTCCCTTATTGATTGCGTCCGCCAGTGGAAGCTCGTAAGGCACATTATAATCACATATCTCATAGATATTTCTACCGTCCATTCGCTCCGGCGTTGCCGTTAGACCAAGCAAAAACTTTGGCTGAAAATAATCCACAATCTTGCGATACGGATTGTTGACTGCATGATGAAATTCATCAATCACAATGTAATCAAAATAATCCCTTGCAAAATAGTCATCATTTAAATATTCCGATTTTCCAAGCGTCATGACCGAAGCAAAAATTACAGACTTGTCCGTACATTTATCTGCTCCCCGGAAAAATCCATAGTCGTCGGAATTCCTAATATTACGAAACGTTGTCGCCGCCTGATTTAAAATTTCCTCTCGATGCGCAACAAACAAAACTCTCGCATACGATTTCGAATCAAAAGCCGCAATACAGGTCTTTCCAACACCGGTCGCCGCCTGCACCAAAGCACGCTTCGCGCCTTCTGCACGCGTCGCTTCAAGTGCACAAAGCACTTCAATCTGTGCTCCGCGTGGCTCGTAGATCATGCGCACATTTGTATCCTGCTCATCCTCCTGATCATACTTATCCAGATCTTTCGCTACCGCCGGGCGATGCCAGTTCTTGGAATAGCGCTTGAGTTCTTCACCATCAATCACGATTGAATGATGTTCAAACAACTCCTCAAATGTTTCATAAAACTTCTGATAACTCTCAGGATCTGTCATACTGTTAAAACGATAATTCCATTCAATTCCCGAAGTTAATGCACTTCTGGAAACATTGGATGAGCCGATGTACATCTCACTGTAAGCAGGATAATGGAACATATATGCCTTCGGGTGAAATGAGCGCTTGGGATCATTATAAAAACGTAAATCCACCTGCTCACCAAGTTTATTTTTGATCAGATACAAAGCAGACGGTTGCGTAATTCCAAGATAATTTCCCGTAAGAATACGAATCTTCGCACCACGTTGCAGTGCCTGATCCAAGTCTTTTAGTATCATCTTTACACCGGACTCCATCAGAAATGACACAATAATGTCGACTCCGTCTGCCTTCTTCATACTACTGGACAACTTAGAATACAAATACATTCTCTTGTCAAATCCGCCTGTCATCACATCTGTCGAAAAGCATTCCGTTAAATTCATATTCAAATTTTCCGCAGAATTAAATTCAGCCATCTCTCGTCTCCTCTACCCGGTCTGACATCTCCGGTAATCCACGATTCCTCAATCTTTATTCCGTCCACATCCGATACAAATTCCTGGAACGTTTCTTCCGTAAAATCTGTAAAAAAGCGTCCATTCCGCTCTCCCTCAAAAGTTCCATACTTAAATGAAGTATAAATAATTCCCTGTTCCTTTAATGCTACTATCATCTTCTTTAAGACATCCTTTAGCACATCCTTAGGAAGATGCAGAATCGATGAACAGGCCCAGATACCATCATACTGCGCCTTCGCATCCAATTCCTCAAACAGCATCTGCCTCACAGGAATTCCCGTATATTCACTTGCTAACCTGCACAACTCTTCCGATCCATCCGTCGCATCGACTTGCATTCCCGCATCCAGAAAATACTTCGTATCTCGCCCCGAACCACATCCAAAATCAAGAATGGATGCGATTGGCGGAAGAAGATTCAAAAATTTGTCCTGCGTTTGCGAGAAGTCGACGGAAAGGGTGGATGAAACGAAAGAGTGAGCGTTGGTGTTGTAATAGTTCAGTGTATTATCATCCATTATTCAATCACATATTTTCCTATTTTCACGATTTATCAATTTCACCTTTTCTCTTTCAATTATACTCTCCATCCCTCTAATCTCTTTAAATATCTCATCCATATGTAATTCATTTTGATTACTATATTTTTCAAATAAATGTGCAAGCACAAAAATAGGAAGGGCATGTTGATTATTTTTATTATCATGAAATTGTATCCGTTTATCTACAAAAAGATATAGGACATCCAAATCATCAATTGCTTCAAAGTTAACTTTATCATAAAAAATTTTAGATATCCTATCCTTTCCCAAACTCAAATAGAATTGATGTTTTTCTAATTGTTTTGAATAGATTTTTTTAATAGCATCTTCTATTTTCAAATAGTCATCTCTATTTAAGTACAGATTCTCTTTCCATTTGCATTCTAAAATCAAAAGTTTTTTTGTAATTCTATCGTAAATTGCTACATCAATATCACTTTTTAAATCCTTTCCCTTATATTTGTTTAAAGGATCATCATATACATAATTGAATCGTATCAATAAATTTTTAAATTTCTGACCATGATTCACTATATAATCTACAATAGATTGCGATACTGTTTCACTTTTCTCATAAAAATCCACCGACTTATAATAATGTCCATTTACAAGAGAAAACTGAAAATCGTTTAATACGATAGAACTCGGAATCCAAATAACATTTTCCTTACAAACTATAAATGGAAATTCTGTAAATGATCCACCATCTATTGACTTATCTACAGAAAAATACCTTATATAACATTTAATAACCTCCTTCGATAATCCCACTTGACTTCCAAGCGCTATTAACTTTTGAATTTTATACTGACAATAATACCTTCCCGTTCCGTATCCTGTCGCATGAGTTAATACTCTTTTTATCGTATCCACTCTACTTAAATAGTAAATTAATGCTAAAAACGAGGCTATCTCATCTTTACTGTTTATTACGGGTTCACCCGTATCTCTATATCGACTTTTCAATGTAGAACTTGTTATTTTATTTATATCAATTAAAATTCTTTTTTTACACAACCGAAAATATTCATCATCAATTTTTGTTGTCATTATGCGCAATATTCCCCAATATTGAACAATCAATTGTGGATTATTTGTCAATTCATAAACATTAATTTTTTTTAATAAATACTGCTCACACTCTACAAAAATTTGTTTCTCCTGCTGAGCTTCTAGTTGATCATCTAATCCATAATAATAAATCATTTCTTTGTTATATTCATTTGATATGGTTGGAAAATAAAATGCCAGATTTCCACTTTTTTCTTCCCTAATCTCAACTTTTGCAGCCCCATCTCGTATACTCTTAATTTGGTTTGCTTTCACATATTCATCATATCCGGACAATACCCATTCGATAAACTCTGTTTCTCTAGGTAAAAATTCACCATACCCTCCCCCTTGATACTTTAACTTTTTTTCTTTTGTCAGAATTTTTTTTACATACCAAAATATAGCTTCTCGCAAAGGATTCACCGTAAGCAAAAGCTCATTATCAGCAAACAACCCCAAACAAATTGATTTCATCGACATATCATTGAACTTTTTTTCAACAATACATAACGGATATATTATTTCTTTAGAGAAATCACCTTCTACTCTAGAGAACACCTTCTCAAAAATTCGATCAATATCATTTATCATTTCTGCATATATTTTTTGTCTTAATTCATATTCTTCTTGACGTTCCATACTTTTCTTCCCCATAGTATATTTTTCTTACAACGATTAAACTATTGTATCTTTATTTGTAACTGTTCATATAAAGAATTAAACTTCATTGAAAAAACTTGTTCTGCGATCAACGTTCCCACCGTCTAAGCTGCTTTTTTTATAGTCATACTTATTAACATCAACTCCCTACCCCCATATTTGATATAATTCTTTCTTAAATCATTCAGAATAGCCGAGGATTCAAAATTATCTTAGCAACGATACAATTCCAATAGCACAACTCATCAATGCAAGTATACATGCAGAATACGCATATATCCTTTCGCTATTCGTTTCATTGCCAAATGAATTTCCAGAAATAATTATAATACTACCTAATGCCACCATTAAAAGACAGATTCCTAATAGCGATAGCATATTCCTTATTTCATGTAATGCAATCCCCAAATATAATGAATAAATAAATCCTGTCACTCCCATTATCCATGCAATTGTACCTATTATTAGCATAATTGCAGAAACAAAAAAAACAAGTACCAGATCATATAATTGCTTATTTAGCAAAAAATGTTTACTTATTACCCAAGGGAAAAAAAATACATTAAAAAAATACAATACATTCTCATACCATTTATATTTTCTTTTCTCTATATTCGTTTCTACATTACTTTCAATCTCTTCTCCCTCTTCTTTTTTAATTCGCTTGAATGCTCTATAATAAGCTTCTGCCTGAATCTCTATCATTTCATCTTTTGAAAGATTATTAGCAATTGGAAGATTCTTTTTTGAATTCTTTTTCTTCATAATATTCGCCATTCCCTTTAGTAATTTACAGCTTTTCCCAAAGAAATTTTTTTCACTTAATATTGCCATTTTTGACAGACTATAACATTACCTCTTGTTCATACTTTCCCATTGGTGAAATACTATCCCTCACTATGAACGCACCCTTTAAATGTTCATATTGCATGCCTGCTTTCTTGACAAATTCTATTGATTGTGACGAACTTGCCGACAATATTACTTCTATACTACATTTTCCAGATAAATTTTTGCCATTCCCCAATGGTTGCGACGCAAAACAATTATCTTTACAAATCGCTTTACAAGAAGGTCCCCATATTTGTCCATTTGGAATTATGCTTATCATAAGCTCCGCACCGTCAAACAAATTAGTTTTTCCTGATACGATAAATTTTCCTTCCTCATTTTTCTTATATTTAATTTCCATACTAACTTCTATTGCATCATCACACATTGGAATTGTTTGAATAAAAGGATGTATCATCTCCTCATCTGAATCCTCTTTATAAAAATCAGATATAATAGTTGATCCAGCGTTATTTTGCCAAGAAAAATCTCCATCTTTCTCTTTTAATGGTTCTATCGTTTTATTTTCCCAAGATGGATTTATCCATCTTCCCATAAGTCTCCAATTCTTATTTTCTATATCTAGTGTTGAGAATCCTACATATATCCATATAACATCTGACACATTTTCATAGTTTTCACAAACATGACGAACTATTTCTTTAACATGCTTAATAGATAAATTGACATTCAAAATTTTAATGCATATATTTGTATTTCGTCTATTTGATTTTCCACACTCAATTTCACTTATCTCATAATCATTCTTATCTATGTGATAATTATCTTTTTTATACTTTTGCTTTAAATAGATTCCACCTGATGATAGTTCTGGATATACCGAGCGTACATTAACGCCCTTCTCATCTAATTCCGAACGAATTACTTCTTTATATGTTGCAGGTATTCGAAAAACACATACTGGCAGAACCGAATCCAGAGTAACAAGTCCACCATTTTCATCATCTGCACATATGAAAAAACTGCCTGCTTGAGCCACAATTCTTTCATTTCCAACATTCAAATCAGCAGACTCTTTCAAAAATACCGGCGTATGAATGAAGCTATGAATTTGCTCCTCAGTATAAACTTCTTGGCGTTCTTGTTTAATTCTCTGAGCGATTTCTTTATCCGATAAATTGGGAAAACATGCATGAAGTGATAACGCATATACCTCCGGAGAATCGACTTTTTTGCCATTTCTTATATACATGAAAACATATCCGTCCTCATCATCAGCCGCGCCTTGTTTCTCACAAGCAAAATACAATGCAATAAGAGGATTCACTGTGATATCTAATAATCTCGTGGGCACACTGTAATGTTGAAGTAATGCAAGTTGTCCTATGTAACCTCGTGCTTTATTCATTTGGTCACTATACATATGCATCATATCTTGATACATATTTCCTTCATTTTCCCAATATCCTTTATCACGTAAAATTCCCGGCTCTCTTTTAGGGAACTCCTTTACTTCACCACGAAAATATATTTCATCATAGCATTGTTGATACCTCGCTAAACTTTCTTCAAAACTAGATACACTAATTACTTCATCATGTGCATGCATATACTTTTCCTCTTTACTTATGCATTAGTTTGACAACATTGCTGCCTTCGAATATAACATTTGTATTACTTTTATTACCTCTTCAGATGATAAAATTTCTGTAACTGCAGTCTCAAATTCTTCTGTATTGTTACATGTATACTTTGGCATAAAAATTTCACAGTCTTCCTCAAAACTGCTCTCCAAAGTAATTGCTACTGGATACTCTGTTTCAGGATTTGAATACATAATTAGCAAAGTTTTCTCATAACTATCCAATGCAGGCACTACGATATTGAACATTGTTGCCACTTTATATTCAATTTCTGGCGAATTTACTTTTATAAAAACTGGTTTTCCATAAACAGCAAAATTAGTCTTCTCTCCTAACAATGCAATTTGCTCTTTTAATATCGTATCAGGCAAATCTTTTGTACTTTTTTCTAAATCTTTAACATCTTTAAATCCCCACAAATCTCGTTCCATGTTAAGTCCTCCTTATGCTATTTCAAATTTTATTGGTAAGTGATCAGAATAATTAGCTTTATCAATCGACGTGTTTCTAATAAAATTGTGATTTTCAGTTTTCTCAATTATCTCAAAAAATTCCCAATTAAACTTATCTATAAAACACGGTCTAATTAAAAGTTGATCAAAGCAATACCAAAACAATGATTTAGCCTGTTGATCACTATTATTATAGTATGTTCCTTGAACAAGCTTATTTTCACCCATTAATTTCCAGGTTGGGTTAAAATAAAATAATTTTATGCCCTCTTCTGTTTTTCGAAATTTCTTTTTTGCTTTAGCTATCGACATTGTCGCATTAAATCCGTTCACACCTGAAACGCCCAAAGAATATGGTTGCAAATTAAAATCACCAACTACAATGCTTTTATACTCTAAATCATTAAAAATATTTTCTTCGACTTTTTCTAATAATTGACTTATACGCATTGCGTTCATATCTCGCGCAGGTTCCTCTAAGTATATAGGACTCGGTAAATGAACAACATTCAATAAATATACTTCTTTATTTTCTTTGATTCGGTAAGAACTAAACCTTTTTTCTTCTATATGCACCGAAATCTTTATTCCAGCCTTAGCCAACACCCTCATCGGTGCCTTAGGGCATACCTCTAGCACTCGCCATTCTTGTGATTGCATTTTTAAAGAATTAATAACGCCTTGTAAATCTATCTTTTCCGTTTCAATCAAAGCTACAATGTCTATGCTATTTTCCAATATAATTTGTACAAGTGGCCCAATTAAATTTTTTTTCTGTAAATTCCAAAACAAATACTTTATAGCTTTCATCTCCAATCATTCAAACTTTTAAATAGTTAGTCCATACCATATTAAACCGCTTGACAAACTCCTCTTGTGATTTAATACTCCAAAATTACTATTCTCCATTTATCTTTTATCTTTTTTATCTAACGCCACTTCATACTTCTGTTTTTTCCACTCTTCTCGATGTTTACTATTTATAAGTTGATAAACCTCAGCTTTCAAATCTTCTACCTTTGCAAGTTCCTCTTTTGAAAAACTACTATTTTTCGATACTACAAATTTATATATATATTTCTGAATTTCTTGCATTTTATCTTTTAATTCTATATCATCTTTTTGATCATGCAGTGAAATAGCCATTGCATATTGATACTTTAGTAACTCTTCATACTTCTGCACTCTACCTTTCTTTTGTAAAAAAATAGAATCCACAATTGCCAAATAACAAGAGCCATTACTTTGCAAGCTATTTGCCCACCTCTCTCTTGATGCTGTTACTGTATTTACGTATTCATTTTTATTTGCTATCTTTTTTGTATTAACTAAGCTTAAAGCAGATATAATTATTGAGATACCCGAAAAAGCGCATGTTATTACCAAAACAATTCTATTTGTATCCATAAAATACTCCTCTTCATAATATATTTTATCTATTTCAATTTAACCTGTATTTTCAAATCTTTAATTTTTCTCTTCACCTCTATATTGTTAACTTGTATCTCCTCTTGGTGTACTTCATTTTGTAGCATTACCTTAATATACTCTAAATCCTGCCTCATCATTTTTGTCATATTTTTATATTTATTAACAAAATCTGAAATAACGGGAGAAATCAACGCAATCATAACATAAATTATTATAATCATACCAACTATAAAAATGGACCATGCCACCATATCTTGATTCGACATTTTGCTAACTATAATAGATGCAACTGCTGTCAATATTGGATATATCAATAATGTAAATACAGATTTAAAATTTTCACCACTAAACCTGCTTGTCCTATCCTCCCCTTCATACTCTTTACACTGATTAATTATTACTGTTATTGCATCCGCATTATCTATCCCAATACGTTTTAAAATTTCCACGAATTTATCAATAGTTTCTTTCTTATACTCCAAAAAATCTTGCTCACTAATTTTTACAATTTTATTTGCAATTTTTGTAAATATTATCGAAATCATAATCATAACAACTATTGAAATTAAAGCCCCTATGTTCGAATGTAACAGTTCACATACCAAAAAAATTATAAGGCATATAATATTTAGTATAATATATGTCCACCCAAATTTCCCTATATTTTGTTTTGAGCGTTCATTTATAATTTTACATTCATACACTCGTAATAGTTTTTGCATCATAAATCTATTATTCCCCTCTAAATTTTCTGATATGTCTATTATACTCCCCTTTCCCCTTCATTTCTACAATATACATTATTTTTCTAGACATTTTTCGACTCCTTATCTCTCCTGCGATGCAGCGCATCTTTACCAATCCTCCCCAATCTCGTCCATCACATCATCCACTCCATCCGCATAATCACTATCGCTGTCATATCGGTCATAATCGTAATCGCCGTCCATGTAGATATCGTCATATCCATCATCATAAGTGCTTTTTTCGGAGCTGTTCTTCTTTGTGTCGCTACTATAACTACGATTCGTACTTTCCTGATCACCCGCAGAAGAACTGTCGGAATACTTGCTATCATAGGTAGAACTTCCGTATGAAGAGTATCTGCTGCCAGACGATTCATGAAGATAACAATAGTTGCTGTCACTTGCCCTTTTGTTATTGCATCCTGCCTTTATTCACTTTGGTTCGCCTGCTTCCCCGATAGTGCCGATCACATAAAGGATACCGATGATTACCAAAAATATTGCAACGCTCTGTCCAAATGAATTTTTACTCATATAACTCCGCCTCCTTGTTCGTGCCGCAATTTTCTATCCCGCTTGCAACTGCAAATTTGCAAACAGGTCTCCGATCGTGCAGCTTAAGTGTTCCTCTGTCTCCGGCATCGCATAGCTGAGTAACTGAAAATCCGGATATTTTTCTAACTTTTCTATCAGATATCCGGTATTGATAGCATCGTCCAATCCGTCATGAAATTTTCCTTCCGGCTCGATATCCGAATTACACAATGCTTCTTCAAGGCTATACAGGCGACTCAACTGAAACCGTTTCTTAAATACCGCCTGATAGTCAATCCAGCGCTCTTCTTCCATAAAGGTTTCGAGCTTTTTGCTTTCGATATTTTTTGCTTTGATTTCATGAAGAATCTGATTTCTGTCGGATTCGCTCCATGCATAAACTTGATACTCCCGTGCTCCGATCCAGTCAATCAGATGCTCCAATGCTTCTTTTATCCCCGGCGCGTTCTTGATATTCCGGTTATGGATGCCTGTCATCTTTTCAATGAAATGATCTATCACGCCATATTCCGGATGCACGTACTGGCAAAGTGTTGCGATTCTTTTGAATTCGTCATCCAGCAGAACTGCTCCGATCTGAATCGTTTCATTTGCGTATTTATATTTACTGCGATAGAGCTTTGGCACTCTGCACATTTCCAAATCGATCACTAAATAATTCATAGGTACCTCCTATCTTCCGCTTTCGGAACCGAACAACATCATAAATAAATAGAGCCACCCCAAAAGCTTTTTGCTTTCTCAGGATGACTCCATTATGCCAAATTACAAGTCCATAAATCTCCACTTGTAATCCGAATCTTTGTTCTATTTTTCTCGATACTGCTCTGCCAATCGTTTGATTTCTTCGTTTACCTCATGCACCAGATTTTCCGGTCCGATGATTTTTGCTCCGCTTCCTAATGCCATGACCCAATGCACAAAATGTTTGCTTGCAGCGACTTTTACCGCTACTTTAAAATGCTCGTCATCGACTCTGCTCATCTGCACTTCCTTGCCGAACCGGTCGATCATCACTCCCGCCAGGCTGTTTTCACACAATATTTCTACGGTCTGTTCTTCTCCGTCAAACATGTTGAACATCTTTTTTGCATAGGCTGCCATGTCCACTTCTTTAAATTTCTTCCTGCCTTCGCGTCTGGTGGTTTCCACTTTGATCTTAAGCATTTTGTCCACGCGGTAATGTTTGATTCTATCTGCTATTGCATCATAGCCGACCAGATAGTAGTTCTCATCATCCCACGATAAGCCCCATGGGCTGATTACATAGCGTTCGCCATTTTTTCGTAGTTTCGGCTCTTTTTGCACATTCCACTGAAAATACCAGAAGGAAATCTGAAGATTCTGAGAAATCGCGTTATGGATTGCATCGACATTTTCCATGATGTCATTGTTCATTGCTTTGACGCGCCCTGCGACATATACCTGACGCTGCAGCATGGAAGCTTGCGGTTTACTTGCCAGACGCTCGATTTTCTGAATAAGTTCATTGGATTTTTTCTCGGTGATGAACTTTGCCGACGCGACCGAATCTACAAGAAGCTTTAACTCTGCCAGTTCAAAATCGCGATTGATCACCTGATAGTGAGAAGTTCTTCCATACTGTGTTTTCTTAATTTTGATGCCGAAATCATTCAGCTGCGCAATATCATCATACAGGCTTTTCCGTTCTGCCGTCACATTGTAAGCTGCCAGTTTGTCTATGATGTCCTGCAAGGTAATGTCATTTTTTGCGTCCGTGTACTCAAGCAATATTTTTGCAAGATATAAGATCTTTAATTTCTGATTGCTTCTCGGTCCCCGTCTTTGCTTTTCTTCCGGAGCGGATAATTCATCGGGCATAGTTATACCTCCACAAGCATTGTGTTCACCGCTTCATTATACTCTTCTTCCGAATATATTGTTAAAATTTTTTCTTTGGTCAATCCAAGTGAAATCATATTTTGAATTGCTTCGATTCGTTCGGCCTTTCGACCTTCGGCACGACCCTCGACACGGCCTTTTGCCTCTCCTAATTCGCGTAATCGCTCTGATTCAAGTTGCAAAATTTTTCCACCCATAAGATCACCTAACCTTTCTCTTACTTTTTCATTTTCCTTTGGAATGATATGATCTGCAATCTTTTCGATAAGTGTAATTAAATCGATATAAAGCGAGGATTTCTTATCATCCATACATTGCTCCAAGGCATCACTGATTTTTTGATAGTCGGCTAATAATTGTTCCAGCTTTTTATTGTTACTCCCTGAACTTTTCAGGAAACTTTCGTAGCGCAAAATATGATATGGAAGCAGTATTAACAGTCGTTTTTCGATTATCGAATCCACAGTATAGTTTTGTGCCCGCAAGATTGGAACTCGATAGAGAATCTGTTGACCGTCTGCAAACTTCACGATTGCTTCGTGATGTTTTGGCAGACTGTGTTCCCGGTGGTTTCGAATATACAGCACGCATGATTGTGGAAACTCAATTTCAAATATTCCATTATTTTTCTCCGCAAGTTCCAGTGCAATCGAAAAATCATATTCAAACATTCGGATTACCATTCGTCCGTCAAGTGAAGACTGACATTCGAGATGATAGGTGCGGCCTTCAATCTGCAGAATAGAATCAGTGATGATCTTCCCGAGTTTTTCATAGTGTTCATTCCGCAGCTGCTGAAAATGAATATCTTCCGGATAATTCGTCTGGAACACTTCGTTGATCAACGGAATCAGAAGAGCTGGCATTTTCTGAGCGATAGTTCGAAACACATCGTCAAAAATAGTGCCATGAACCTCTTTCTTTGGTTCCGTAGTTACATCTTTGGTTTTTCCCATGTAATATGTTACCTTTCCTTAAGTATATAGCAAAAAGAACTGATTTAACAGTCTTTTGTGAGCTAAAAATAGTTTGTACATTATTAAATTTTAAAATTGATTGGTAATGTGGGCGATACGCCCGAACATATGAAATTTCTTAGGGATATGGTAAGGCTATATGAATAAACGCCTTGTGCGCATTATAGCACTTATGATGCATTATGTCGAGATATTTTTAAGTGATTATTTACTGATCGGGTTTTGGTTGTCGATTACTATCAGCAATTTCCTGCTGAATCCATGTCATGATTACATCCACCAGATAGTCCTGCTGCACCTGACTTAATTCCCTTCCCGGCTGCATTTTATGCCATTTCCGTATGCATTCTCTGCAACATGTCGCAGTTGCATGCTGTGCAATAAATACAGGATGCCCCTTCATTGGTGTCTGTTTTCCATCATTCGGGATAACTGCCGGTGCTTCGCGTTTCGCAATAAAATCTCTGGCATGTTGCCGGATCGTATCTATTCCTTTTTCATTAATATAATCGATGTCTTTCTGTTTCAGATGAAAACTGCTTCGAAACTTGGAATTTCCAAGTTTCTGAAACAATTGTCTGTACCATTCTTCTTTTGTCAATGATTTTCACCTTAAAATTCTTTTACTTTCCTAATTACTTATCACAATTAGCTTGTTATATAATAAAAGGGTCAAAAGGTATCATCGATGCATACAAAAATAAACCAGGGCACTTACATCACATTCGATGCAAGCAACCCTGTCCTTATATGTCTTAATACATCCTGTCTTAATACATCTCTGGTCTTCTGTCCCGGAAAAGGCCCCAGCTTCTTCTCTCACGTTCCATCTCATCGAGATCAAACTTATGCATTATGAATCCTTCCGACTCTCTATCCATTTCCTCTACCACTTCTCCTGTGGCATCGGTAATAAACGACGAACCATAAAATGTGAGTGCCGACTTCTGGTTTCCATTCTCTATGCATGGCTCAACCGTCTCTGTTCCGATTCTGTTCGCCGCAACGACAGGCATAAGATTACATGCAGCATGTCCCGTCATGCAACGTCTCCAGTGTGGCATACTGTCACACTCCAGAATCGGTTCACTTCCAATAGCGGTCGGGTAAAACAGTATTTCTGCCCCTGCAAGTGCCATTCCTCTTGCGGTTTCAGGAAACCACTGATCCCAGCATATTCCGACTCCGATTGTTCCATATCTCGTCTTAAATGCCCGAAATCCTGTATCTCCGGGTGTGAAGTAGAATTTTTCCTGATAATAATGATCATCCGGAATATGTGTCTTTCTGTATATTCCAAGTACGCTGCCGTCTGCGTCGATAACGGCTACGGTATTAAAAAGCTGACGGTTGTCTCCCGCTTCATAAAAGCTGACGGGGATAACGACACCGAGCTTCTTCGCAAGCTTTTTCATGCTTTGTACAGCATCATTTTCTTCAAGTGGCTTTGCGTATTCATAATATTCATATCTTCTCTCCTGACAAAAATACTGTCGTTCGAAAAGTTCGGATGGAAGTATGATTTGTGCACCATTTTCAGCTGCTTTCGTAATCAGATCTGATTCTTTTTCGATATTCTCTTTTACGTTTCTGCTGCAACGCATCTGTATTGCAGCGACTGTAACCTCTCTCATGATTCGCTCCTTTCTGTTTGTAGTTTATACGAAATAGGCACCTGCTGCGTGATGCAGTGAATATTTCCACCACCTACAATAATGTCACGTGCAAATATCGGATACACCTTTCTGCCCGGGAAAAGTCCTCCGATGATCTCAAGTGCTTGTTGATCCATCGCATCCCCAAACTGTGGAATCAATACGCCACCGTTTGTGATGTAAAAATTGACATAACTTGCTGCAAGCCGCTCTCCGGCTTCACGCACGTCTTCACCGTCTTCAAATGAAAAGCCTGCTAATTCATATTCTGTAATACAGACCGGTTTGCCTTCGTCCGCGGCTCCATAGCCGATGAGCACCTGGTGCGCCG
>JABLTO010148709.1_pt1 | contig 18662 bp, 18 predicted proteins | sample 7160091 | NCBI WGS metagenome assembly JABLTO01 (sample SAMN14651225, study PRJNA627086) | human gut metagenome | isolation source: feces | host: Homo sapiens
AATTTTATTGTTAAAGATATTAATGATTTAGCTCCAACAATTCGTAAAGCTTTTCAAATTGCTAAAGAAGGACGTCCAGGACCAGTATTAGTTGATATTACTAAAGATGTTACAGCAGCTACAATTGACTTTGAGCCATGTGTACCGGATGTAATTGAACCACGTCGATATACATATGGATCACAAGAGATAGATCAGGCAATAAAAATGATAGAAGCTAGTGAAAAGCCGTTTATCTTTGTTGGTGGTGGGGCTATTGCTAGTGATGCATCTAATGAATTAAAAGAATTTGCGGAAAAAATTGATGCTCCAGTTACCGATTCATTAATGGGTAAAGGTGCTTATGATAATACTCGTCCTCGTTATACAGGAATGATTGGGATGCATGGTACCAAAGCTTCTAATTTTGGAGTTAGTAGATGTGATTTATTGATTGTTATTGGTGCTCGTTTTTCTGATCGCGTTACTGGTGATACTAAACGCTTTGCTAAAGATGCTAAAATCATTCATATTGATGTTGATGCCGCTGAAATTAATAAAAATATAATTGTTGATTTAGGAATTGTTGGGGATGCTAAGAGTGTTTTAGCAGAGTTGAATGCAAAACTTTCAAGACAAAACCATCCTCATTGGTTAAAAGAAATTCGTGATTTAAAAGAACAATATCCATTAGAATATGATGATCAAACTTTAACAGGACCATATGTCATTGAACAAATTGATTATTTAACTAACGGTGAAGCAATTATTTGTACTGATGTTGGACAACATCAAATGTGGGCAGCACAATATTATCATTATAAACGTCCTCGTCAATTTGTTACATCAGGTGGTGCTGGAACAATGGGATTTGGTTTAGGTGCGGCTATGGGAGCTAAACTAGGTAATCCTCATCAAACAGTTTTCAATATTGCAGGTGATGGCTGCTTTAGAATGAATATGAATGAACTAGCAACTTTAAGCCGTTATAATATTCCGGTAATTCAAGTAGTTATTAATAATCAGGTATTAGGAATGGTTCGTCAATGGCAAACACTATTCTATGGACAACGTTATTCGAATACGATTTTAACTGATAAAGTTGATTTTTGTAAAGTTGCTGAAGGTTTAGGGTGTAAAGCTATTAAGGTTACAACTAAAGAAGAAGTGGCTCCAGCTATTAAAGAAGCGATGGAACATGATGGACCTGTTGTGATTGAATGTGTAATTGATAAAGATGATAAAGTATTCCCAATGGTTGCTCCAGGAGGACCAATTGCTGAAGCATTTGATGCAACTGATTTAAAAAATAAATAATATACTAAAGCTATAGACTATGGTTTATAGCTTTTTTTAACCATTGAATCCTTAAATTGAACCGTTGGATCAATAAATATCATAATAATAGATAGTTTATGTATAATATGGATAGGAGGATTCTGTCATATCTAATAATATTTTAAATTAATAAGAAGGTGAAAATATGCGTAAGGTAATTATATATGTAATATTTTTTGATATTGCAATTTTTCTTTCTCATGTATATCTTTATATTGCTAATTTTTTCTATTATATGGTGCCAGAGGGAGCATTTCTTTGCATATTTGTATTTATATATAGTTTTAATTATTTCGATTATTCTTTTGGTTTTAAAAAAGATTAAAGAAATTTTGACTGAAAAATATAGTTACTAGATTGGTTTCATTAAATCTAAATATGATAATTTTCTAATGTTTGATAGTAATATTTGAAGTGATTATATGACTTGTTAACGAGAGGACAAGATAATCAAAATAAAAATAGATAAAGAAAATTATTTAAAAGAACATGATTTTCTTTCTTGAAATAGATGCCAGTTTTGGAAATCTTAACTAATTTTTGAGAATTTGTTGCATTTAGGTGGGGTCAATTTATGAAGTGGGTTTTCTATGAGGTTAATAATATGACTGATATACTTGAAGGAAAATAGATTTACAGTTATTGTGAACTTCAAAAAATATAAAATAAAAGTTGTAGCAACGAGGGATTATTCATAATTATGATTAGCTTGTAATTACAAGCAATGTAAGGTTAGTATGAAAAAGAAATTATTAGGGTTTATAACATTTATCTTTTTATCATTAAATTTATGTACTGTTACTATAACAAATGTTGAAGCAGGAGCAGGTTTATCGTTTGCAAAAACTGCATTATGGTATATTTTAAAAAAGGCATCAACTGCTTATTATTCTAGAAGCCCAAGTATCAAAGTTGGAGACAATTACGTTCATTCAAGTACAGGTTCTATTTATTTTAATCAAGGGGATACGGGGGCAGCTGCCAAAGTTTCAGTAAGTCTTCCTTGGTCTAGAATGGCTATTGATGTTCATGTTTCAAGTGATGCTTTAAATTGGTTGGATAAAATATCAATTATTCTTACTACACCTGATGGAAAGAGAGATGTTATTAATAAATCTATAAGTCGTGGACAATTAGCGAGTTATGATTCTGCAAGTCCATATGGTACATATCAATTAAGGTTTGTTGAAAATGATGCAAGTAAATGGACTTGTTATTATACGTTATATGATTTTAACTATGTTCCAAGATCTGGTGTAAGAAAAGCAGTGACTGCTGAAGGTGATATGGTTGAATATATTATCACAGAAGATAATACAAAAATTTATACTATAAGATCTAACTATCAGGATAATATTCTTGAACCTTTTAATGATAATGGTAAAAATGAAGTGCTTAGTATTACTGAGCTATCAAGCCAATTTTTTGATGAAAGGTCTCAAACGTATGTAAATGATTTAAAAGATTATAATATAGGAGATGTGATATATTTCCAAGATACAATAAAAACAAAAAATATATATAATACAGATTAAAATAACTTAATATAACAAGGTTAGTTATTTACAAATGTTAAGTTTTACCATTGAATCCTATAAATCAACCGTTAGATCCAAAACTACTAAAAATAATTATAAATATGTAAAATAAAAATATAAAGAATGTTTAGAATTTTAATAGTAGATATCGAATGAGTGTAATATTGCTTATTTTAAAAGAAGTATACGTTATAAAATGAGCTTATTAAGATAGTATGGATACTAGTTAAATGCTATCTATATTGATATTAAATGTTATGACTGAGGCCTTCTTTGTGTATTGTTTTGTAAAAAATAAAAAAGGAGTTATAAACGATTGAAATAATATATTCTTATACAGGTATTATAAAAGGTAAATATGAAGGAAGTATTATGGTTTAATTTTGAAATATCAATTTAACTTATATGCGTAAAAAATTAATTACTACTATAAAATATTTAAAAATTTAAGCATTTAATAAAAACGAAAGAGAGGATAAATAAATGGCAAAAAAATTACTATTACTCATTACACTAATTTTAACAGGGGTATGTATTGTTGATATTGGTGGTATAAGTGCTGCAGAAGGAGATATATATACTGATGATAGGATTCCAGAAATGATGGCACCTTATACAGAAATCGAGTTTATTAGCAATAATAAATATAAAATCATTAAAGGTGATATAGCAGAGTATTCAGAAATAAAACCAGTAGATAGTACACCTAAACCTCAAAAAGGAATGAAAATAACTTATGCTAGTGATGGATTAATTCAAACAATATTATTAGAGGATGGAACAGAACCAGACTACTCAAAATTAAATGATGCATTTAATGATAGTATGGAAATAACACCATTTGTAGAATTTCCTTCTGACTTACCATTAGGGAAACCATTTGCAAAATGGGGTTCTTCAAATAATTCTTTATATCAGTTAGGAGTATGGATTTATGGACATGGAAGAGCAACAACATTTGATGATGAATACGGACAATCAAATATAAAAAATTATAAAGGATCCGTTGCTACAAAACTTGCTTATGATAATTGTCCAGTAAATACAGTTATTAGTGTGACAGGAAATACAGCAACTGGGTCTGAAAAGACTGTTAATATGGTAAAGACTGATGCAGGGGGAATGGCTAATGCTGTACTTGACATATGGAAAACAGGAGTCGAATTTTGGGGATATAAGTGGGATAAACTCTTTAGTATGCCTCAAAAAGTGATTTATCGACATAGTTAAGATGAAAAAGATCAAAGTAGCATTTATACTTATACTAAGTTTGGTTTTTTTAATTAGCTGTAAACCTAATGAACCTGCAGTTATTAATGAGTCTGCACCGATAAAGAACAAATATATTACTTTTACACTAACTGTTGATTCAAATAGTGAACTAACAAGTGAAATTTATCAATTCAATTTGAATGATGAAAAAGTTATTAAGATAGCAGAAATACCTTATACATCTCAATATCCATTAACAGTTTATGACAAAAAGCATAATGTTATTTATTATACAGCGAAAGATAGTAGCGGTAAATCTGATCAAGTCTTTTCATATAATGTAGAGACAAAAGAAATCTATCAAATAACTGATAGTTTTTATGCAATAAATTATATTATACCCTTTGATTCGAAAATTTTTATAGCTGGAGCGTCGAAAAATAGAAGAAATGTTGTAGTTTCACCGTATATTTATGATTTGAAAAAGAATAAACTAAGAGATATTGGGTGGGATAATGATCTTAATATTTCATTTGTTAATTATAATCCTAATTCAAATGAATTTATAGCATCTGGATATTCAATATCAAAAAATTTAGAGAACATTGAAAATCAACAAAACAATATTCCCTATATAGAACCAACAAATTATTTATTTAGTATTAATGAAGATCAGCATTCATTATTATATGAAACACAAGAGTATATAAAATCAGTAGTTATAAATAATGAAAATTATTATTTTTCTAACTACAAGCAGAATTTATTTAAATTAAATCGGAATAAGAATATTCAAGAAATTGTACTAAATGGTATTAAATTTGAAAAGATAATATATATTGCAGAAGATAATAATACAATATATTATTTCTATGATAAAGAAATACATAAATTTGAAATCACTAAAAATGACAATACAATAATTTATAAAGATAAGAGAAAAAAATGTAAAATTAATAATGCTATGATTTTATCATATTAGATTTGTTAGTATTTTGATATTTTGAAGTTAAAACTAAATTAATAGATAAAAAAGCATTATCATATAAATTTATAATTTAAAAAGGAAATGTTTTTAGTATTTGCTACAGTGTTATATTAACTACAAAAGTGTTTATTATGGGTTCTTCCTTGCTAAGGGTTAATACCGTCAATCATATGGTGATTTATTTCTAAAGAACTTTTTTGGATTCATTTTAAGTTACTGCTATAGCTGGATGAATGTTTCCTAAATATGATTTCTCAACATATTATCACTATTTAGTGATGTTAAATCTCAAATTATTTTATCTTTAATAGCTGTGTTCTATTAAATACTTCCCGAGCTATAACATAATTTTGGTATAAAGATGCTGAATAAAAGAAATATATTGTTTTAGAGGGTGATAGGCACAACAATTAAAGCATTTAAAACAGATTAAGAAACATTTAGTTTAATTGGAAATGCAAAAGCAATTGCATATCAGCCACAGCCTGTGGATTCTGGGTATCTACCAAATTCATATCAAGCTCTATTGTGGGCTTAACAGGAAAGAAAATTGAGATATGAAAAGGCAAAAAAATATGAAGAATTAAATAAATTTATAAAATATCCAATTATTGTAATTTTTAGATTAAATTGAGGTGAAAAACATATTTTGGAAACAATTGTTGAAAATATTAATAAAAAAACAACTTCAAAAATATTAGTCAATATTTTATATATGATTATATCTATGTTAATCAGATTTATTTTTGTTTTGATACCTGTAATTGTTAATATTTGTGGTATTGATTTTTCTGGTAAGAACTTTCCTATGTACTTATTACAAGGATTTATAGTATTTTCCATAATATTTTTTATAAAGTTTAAAACTATAGAAAAACATCAAAAAAATAGGATGAAGAGAACTATTGCTCCAAATATTCATTGATTTAGCACAATATCATTAAGTTGGATCAATAATCTAAAATAACTTAAATATACAAACTGTAGGATAAAGATTACTATGAAATAAATAATATTTCAAAACAAGGATAGATATTGAATTTCTACATTTTGACAGAGTTTGTCAAAATTAACCTCAAAAATAAAAATTCTAGCGAAATATCATAGCTTCTCAGTTCAATTTAGAATCGAAGAAAAGATAGGTTTGTAAAATAATTTTAGGTTTTGATTGAAAGAGACTATCCAATAATAAGAGGTGTTATTGACTTCACGTTATTGAAGAGCTCTCTTTTTTATTTTAAACTTTTAATAAGCATTATAAAAAAGGTAAAATTAAGTTTATCTATAACTATAATTTTTTGATTTATTATAATATTTTATTTTTTAGCTCTATTTAGTAAATGTTTTTGTTGTCTTCTAACTATTTCTTAGTATTAAAAAGTTAGTTGAAATATATATTTTTTATTGATAAAATAAAATCAATGTGGGAGGGATATGGTGAAAATAGCTATATTAGATAGTGATAAGAATTTTTGTGATAAGATAAAAAAATTAATTATAGATAATAGTCAAGTTAGTGGATTTGATATTGATATATATGAAAATCTACATATTTTTATAGAAAAGAAAAATAATTATTATCTATTGTTTTTAGAAGTAGATTTGCCGAAAATAGACGGAATTGATGTGGCAAGAAGGTTAAAAAATAATCGAGTGATAATTGTTTTTGTTACTAAATCATACAATAGAATTACAGAAGCAATAGGAATAAATGTTGCGGGTTATATAATTAAGGATCAAATTGATATTGAATTTAAAGAGAAATTTAAAGAAATTTTGAAATATATGAATAATGATAAAAAAGTTATAATTACCAGAAAAAATAATATTTATTGTTATAATTCTGTTGAAATATTATTTATTGAATATATGAATAAACATTTATACGTTTATAAAGAAAATGAATATGATGATTTAGGATATATACCAATCAAAGAAATTATTAAAACGTTACCCATAGAATTTGTATTGGTAAATAAAAATCAAATTATAAATATTGATAAAATAGCTTTTATGCGAGGTATGAATATAAAATTAAAACATAGTAATGTAATAATAGATGTCAGCAGGAGAAAAAGAAGAGAAGTATTTGAATTAATGGTTCGGGCAATAAATCGTATATAATTGGTTAGTAAATTAAAAAAACTTGATTATTTTTAAGATCGAATATTGGTATTCAAGTAATGATATTATAACAAATCTAATATGCAATCTTTTGATTTAAAAATATACATAATAAGTGTGAGGCTAAAGTATATTTTGTAAAAGGAATATTATGTTGAAGTCACATTTGATCATGTGGGCAATATAAATGTATGAAAAGATTAAAATAATAAAGAATCTTAGTGAAAAGACTCAAAATTAAATATAAATAAAATAGATTGAAATAACTTAATTAAAAAATTATTCTTTGGAGCTAGATAAAATATTTGCACATAAATTAATTTAGAGGTAGAATAGTATCAAGAGGTGATTGAAATGAATGCAGTACTTACAGGAGATAGTACGAATGTTACACCATATATTATATTGATGGTAGTAGCGATAATAGTAGTAATTGGATTTATTGTTTATAAGATGAAAAATAAAAATAAATAGTTATTTAAAGAGGTTTCGTTAAAATGATGAAATCTTTTTTGTTTCACAATAAAAATAGAAACCGCTAGCGATAAGCGGTTTCTAATGCCTTTTTTAAAACCATTGGATCCTTGTTATAAGGTGTAACTTTACAAATTGGTTTATTAATATTAAGTAATGTATATACTGCAATTCTTGCTGCTCTAACAGAATATTCTTCTGTAAAGACCATATCTTCTGGAATTTCTACAAATTGGGATATCATCGCAAAATTAGTTGAACCTTTTGGTACTACATAAGGACGATCACTCATTTTACGGGGTTGGAATTGAGCGTCGACATATGGCATCATACAAGGAATAACATTAATAATGTCTGCTTTAATTTCATCTTTACGATCTATTAAATGTAGGTGATACAGTAATTCATCAAAGATTTCTTCTCCAGTACAGTCCTTCATTGGTTTTTTTACGTAATCACCTAAACGGTCAGTATATAAACCATAGGCCCAGAAGATTGTTGTATTAGCGTCTTGAGCTTTAAAATGGGGCTGAGCAGCAACTACCATTGACATTAGCCATGATGAATCTTTAAATGTCATCAAAGCACCACTACCAGGAATATTAGTTGAAAATTCTTCAATAATTTTTAAAAATTTATTTCCTCTAAAGGTTGCTGTGATACTTTCCCAGTTAGTTTCTTTAATGTTATTAAAGAATGGCTCAGGATTACCTAAATTAGGTTTCTTTTTAGCAACCTTATACCACAGTTCACCAGAAATAGGTTTTTCAACTGGTTTAGGTGCAGGAGTTTTATAATCTCCTAATGTTGCACTATCAGTCATGCAGGCGTTTGTCATAATGCATAAATCATTATCATTAAGAATAATTTTTTCATCTTTGCCATCTTTGTTTAGATATATTGCTTTAGCAGTAATTGTATCATCATTCTTAAAGTCAATATCAGTAACTGTAGCATTTGTTACAAAATTAACATTGTGATTATCTAAGTATTTTTTAAGTGGTAAAATAACAGATTCATATTGGTTATATGGAGTTCTAGTTACTCCAGCTAAAGTTTCGATTCGTGGGAATTCAAAAATCATTCGATTCATATAGCGTTTTAATTCAAAAACACTAGACCATTTTTGAAAAGCAAAAGTTGTTTGCCACATATACCAGAAATTGGTTGTAAAAAAGTGTGGTGTGTCTTTAAACCATTGTTCGATTGTAATGTTATCTAACTTTGATTCAGGTGTAATCATTAATTTTCCTAAAGTTAAACGATCTTTGTTATCAAAGCCCATAGATTTTACATCTAGAATTTTACCATTACGATCAATTAAACGAGCACGTGCTTCAGTTGGATGTAAATGATCAAAATCTAGAATTTCTTTAGTAACACTTTGTCCAGGGTGATCGATTGATGGAATTCGATCAAATAGTTCCCAAAAATTTTCATATGTTTCCTCGTTTAACATCCTGCCACCGCGACAAACGAAACCTTCTGTTACTGATCCAGCTCCGTCGTTACTGCCACCAAGAATTTTCATTCCTTCATAGATATGAATATTTTTACCATCCATATGACCGTCTTGAATTAAATAGGCAGCAGCAGCCATACTTGCAAGCCCTCCGCCGATTAAATAAGCTTGCTGATTAGTTATTTCAATAGGTTTTTTAATTTCTTTTTTGTTATCAAAATATTTTTTTGTTGCAATGGCACCAGTTAGAATTGTGGCACCAGTTAATAATTTGGTTGTTGTTTTCATATTTTTCCTTCTTTCTTTTACGGTTATTAGTATAGCCGAAAAAAAGAAAAAGTATTTAAACAAAGAATTAACTTTGTCTAAATACTTGACAAATATTTATGATTGTCTAATTATTCAATAGTTCTACAGCAAATATTTCACTTTGAGTAGCAATTTTTTTTAGATCATGAGCTAATTTTTCAGGTTGAGTTTTCATATTAGTTTTTATCCATTGCAAAACAGTTCCAGAAATTCCATAAGCGTAAAACTCACTAAAAAAATTTTTTTCTTGAATTGAAATAGAGTTGTTTGTATCAAGTTTGGTAATTGCATCATAAAAACATTTTTGGGATAGATTATAGAGATCTTGGTAGAAATATTGTTCATTAGTATTAATAGTACTAATATAAAAATCTTTTTCTTGATATATTTTTTTTAAAACCTTAAGTAAGCATTGATCCCAGTTATTAAAAGTAATGATATTTTCAATATCTATAAACAACTCATCATAATAGAGCCATTGTAAAAGGTCATATTTGTCTTGAAAATGATAATAAAATGTTTGTCGATTTAAACTGCATTTGCTAGTAAGGTCGTTTATAGAAATCTTTTCAAAATTACGATATTGACATAATTCCTTTAATGATTTCGCTAACGCACGTTTTGTAATTAAAGAGTCAGACATATTATATTTCACCTCAGAAATCATTGTATCAAATAAATGTGAATAAATCATTTACATTAATAATAAACTTGATATAATGTAACTATAATCTTTCGTTACGTTGTGACGAAAGATAGAAAGGAGAATGTTTTTGGCTAAGATAACAGATTTAAAATCAGATAATATTCACCTAATCAGAGAATGTTTTTATGATAGGCAGCTTTGGACTAAAAACAAGTTAGCTAAACAGACAAATTTATCTTTAGCAGCAACAACTAATATTTTACAATATTTATTAAAAAAGCAAGAAATAAAGCTAATTGGTGAAGCGGAATCTACTGGAGGAAGAAAATCAAAGCAATATATATTAAATAAAGACTATTATCATTTTACAACCTTGATTTTAAAGAGAGATGATATAAATTTTTATTTTATTGTAAACATTATTGATCTTTTAGGGAATGTATTAGAGGTAAAAAAGATTAGTAAGAAAACAGGAACAGTTAATGACTTATTGAAAGTGATTAAAAGTTTTGTAGAAAAGGATTACAAAATTACTGTTTTGGTATTGAGTATACCTAGAGTTTGTCATAATGGGAAAGTTGATATCTGTGATTTTGATAAGCTAATGAACGTTGATTTATCTAATTTAATTAGAGAACAGTTTGATCTTGAAGTAATAATAGAAAATGATGTTAATGTTGCTGGTATTGGTTTTGCAAATTATTATCCCCAAGCTCAAAATATTGCTTTAATGTATCAGCCCAAAGTTAAATATATTGGCTGTAGTATTCTGATTAACCGCCAATTGTGTAAAGGTTATACTAATTTTGCGGGTGAATTATCGTATTTGCCATTTATTACACATTGTCAGCAAGATGAAATGTTACAAAATGATCCCAATGGTTTGTTATTAAAACAATTAGTGACGATCTGTTGTGTAATAAATCCAGAGATTGTTGGGGTATGCAGTGAAGTTTTTGATGTTTTTAATGATGCTGAACTAATTAATTATTTACCCCAAAAACATTGGCCGAAAATTATAGATGTCAAAAATTTTGATGAATTAATATATGTAGGTTTATGTAATTTGGGAATAGAACTGTTAAAAAATAAAATACGAAAGGAAGATAATTAATGGAAAAGTATATTGATTTGCACATGCATTCAAAATACAGTGATGATGGTGAGTTTACGCCAACACAAATAGTTGAACAATGTTATCAGGCAGGAATTAGAATTATGGCAATTACTGATCATAATAGCGTTAAGGCGATTAGTGAAGCTAAAGAGGCAGCGAAAAGATTAGGGATACAATATATAAACGGTATAGAAATTGATTGTACATATAATGGTATTAATCTCCATGTTTTAGGCTATGGGATAGATTATCATCATGATGACTTCGTTACTTTAGAAAAGAATATTTTAAATCAGGAATTAAAGTGTTCTAAAGAAAAAGTAAAACTAACAAATGAGTTAGGATTTGATGTTGATTTAGAGAAATTAAATAGCTTAGCAACTAATGGTGTTTATACAGGCGAAATGTTTGGTGAAGTGTTATTGAGTGATAAACGCTATATAAATCATCCATTATTAAAACCGTATCGTGATAGTGGTGAGCGAAGTGATAATCCGTATGTTAATTTTTATTGGGATTTTTATGCTCAAGGAAAACCATGTTATACTAAAATGATATATCCAAGTTTAAAAGAAACAATTGATTTAATAAAGAAACATGGTGGAACAGTTGTTTTAGCTCATCCAGGTAATAATTTAAAAGGGCAGTTTGAAGTGTTTGATGAGATGGTAAAAATTGGTATTGAAGGAGTCGAAGCTTTTAGCAATTATCATAAGCCTGAAGTAGTTGAATATTTTTATCAAGCTGGTAATAAACATCATCTTTTGATTACTTGTGGTAGTGATTATCATGGTAAAACAAAACCAGCAATTAAACTTGGTGAATGTCATTGTATGATTGATGAGCATGAAATTGAAGAACAGTTAAGAAAATACAAATTACTCTAAGAATACATCAAATATTAACTATTAATTTTGGTTTTGATGTTATATTGTTCTTTAATTAATACAATCACTGTGCTATAATCGGAGCAGGAAAAAGGGGATTTGTAAAATGGATTTAAAAAAAAGAAAATATTTAATTAGCTTCGGAGCTGTTTTATTATCATCGATGGTCATGGCATTTGCGACTAAGAATCTAGTGCGCCCAGCAGGAATTTTATCAGGTGGCTTTATGGGGATTGCCATTATGGCTGATATGGTTGCAGAACTATTTGGTGGAAGTCTTCCTACTTCGATTGGTTTATTGTGTTTGAATATACCTGTGGCATTATTTTGTGCTAAAAAAATATCACCTCGCTTTGTATTTTTTTCATTATTGCAAGTTATTTTAACATCTTTATTTTTACCACTGGTACCACAAATACCATTATTTGATGATAAAATTTTGAATGTGATTTTTGGCGGCTTTTTATTTGGTGGTAGTATTGTTATTGCTTTGAAAGGAAATGCTTCAAGTGGTGGAACGGATTTTATTTCCTTATATGTTTCTAATAAAAGCGGCAAAGAAATTTGGAATCAAGTATTTATTTTTAATGCATTGATGCTTAGTGTATTTGGCTGTATTTTTGGTTTTGAAGCAGCAGGATATTCAATACTATTTCAATTTTTATCAACTAAAACAGTATCTACATTTCATACTCGTTATAAACGGGTGATGATGCAGATATTTACAAAGCAGAAAGATGATGTAATGGCAATATATTGTGAGAAGTTTCATCATGGGATTACAGCTATAGATGGAATGGGAGGTTATTCTAAGACACCAATATCAATGTTGACAGCAATTGTTTCTAGTTATGAAGTTGATGATGTGATTACAGTTTTAAAAGAAGTTGATCCTAAAATTATTATAAATGTTAGTAAATCAGAAAAATATGTGGGACGTTTTTATAACGCACCATTATAAAATTTTAGTAGTATTGTTTATTGATAGGGTGCTCGATTGCATAAAATCCACCATTAAAACTATAAGCATTATAACCTTGCATTGAAAGCTGTTTAGCTAATTCTAAAGATCTTTTGCCACTATAACAAATTAAGTAAATGGGTTTGTTTTTAGAAAGTTTAGGGGGATTACTAATAAAAGAATCGTAAGGGATATTGATAAATTTATGCAAATGTAATCTATTAAATTGTAAAGGGTCTCTTAAATCGATAAATGTATAATCGTGTTTAAGTAATTCTGGTAAATTATCAATATTAATTAATTGGCTATTTTTCATACATTTCACCTCATTATATTGTATGAAATTAATTGAAAACAATGAATAACAGTGATATAATTCAGCCATGGAGGAATATTAAAAATGGATAAAAAAACAATCAAAGATATCGAAGTCGCTGGAAAAGTGGTTTTATGCCGTGTTGACTTCAATGTACCAAGAAACAAAGAAACTGGAGAAATTACTAATGATAATCGTGTGGTAGCAGCGTTACCTACAATCAATTATCTATTAGAACAAAATCCAAAATGTGTAGTATTATTCTCACACTTAGGAAAAGTTAAAACAGAAGAAGACAAAGCTAAAAACGATTTAGCAGTTGTTGCTCCTTGTTTAGAAAAACATTTAGGAAAACCTGTAACATTTGTTAATGCTACAAGAGGAGCAGTATTAGAAGATGCAATTAAAAATGCTGCTGATGGTGCAGTGATCTTAGTACAAAATACTCGTTATGAAGCTGGTGAATCTAAAAATGATCCTGAACTTGGAAAATATTGGGCTTCATTAGGTGATGTTTTTGTTGAAGATGCATTTGGTTCAGTACATAGAGCACATGCTTCAACTGCTGGTATTCCTGCTCATTTACCAAGTGCAGCTGGATTCTTAGTAGAAAAAGAAATCGCATATATTGGAAAAGCTGTAAATGATCCTGAAAGACCAATGGTTGCTATTTTAGGTGGAGCTAAAGTTTCTGATAAGATCTTAGTTATTGAAAACTTATTAAAAATTGCTGATAAAGTTATCGTTGGTGGAGGTATGTCATATACTTTTGCTGTTGCTCAAGGTAAAAAAGTTGGAAATTCTTTATTAGAAGAAGATAGAGTTGAAATTGCTAAAGAATTAATCGCTAAAGCAGGAGATAAATTAATTTTACCTGTTGATGCAGTTGTTAATAATGCTTTCTCTGAAGAAGGAGATATCAAAGTTGTTGAAGGAGATATTCCAGATGGTTATATGGGATTAGATATCGGACCTAAATCAGTTGAAAATATTAAAGCTGCTTTAGCTGGTGCTAAAACTGTAATCTGGAATGGCCCAATGGGTGTATTTGAAATGCCTGCATTTGCTAAAGGAACAATTTCTGTATGCGAAGCTTTAGCTAATTTAGATGGTGCAAATACTATTATCGGTGGTGGAGATAGTGCTGCTGCTGTAATGCAACTTGGATATGCTGATAAAGTTTCTCATATCTCAACTGGTGGAGGAGCTTCATTAGAATATATGGAAGGTAAAGTTCTTCCAGGTATCGCTGCAATTGATGATAAATAATAAGGGGAGATTATAATGAGAAAACCAATTATCGTAGGAAACTGGAAAATGAACAAAACAATCGCTGATACTAAAGCGTTTGTTGAAGCTGTAGATGCTAAAGTGTCTGACAGTGCTGATTGGGGAATTGCTACTCCATATTTAGCTTTACAAGCTGCTAAAGAAGGAACTAAAAACTTATTAGTTGCTGCTGAAAATTGTCATTTCAAAGATAGCGGAGCTTATACTGGTGAAGTTAGTGTTGAAATGTTAAAAGAAATTGGAGTTGAATGGGTAATTCTTGGTCACTCTGAAAGAAGACAATATTTTGGTGAAACTGATGAAACAGTAAATGCTAAAATGTTACAAGTATTAAAAAATGATATGACACCAATTGTTTGTGTTGGTGAAACTTTAGAAGAATATGAAGCTGGAACAACTAAAGATGTTGTAAAAACACAAACTGTTGCTGCTTTTAAAGATGTATGTCCAAAATGTGCAGCGCGTAGTGTAATTGCTTATGAACCTGTATGGGCTATTGGAACAGGAAAAACAGCTACTAATGAAATTGCTCAAGATGTTTGTGCATATATTCGTAGTGTAATTGCTGATTTATATGGTCAAGAAGTTGCAGATCAAGTAAGAATTCAATATGGTGGTTCTGTTAAACCTGAAGGATTAAAGACTTTATTAGAACAACCTGATATAGATGGTGCTTTAGTTGGAGGAGCATCTTTACAAGTAGATTCTTATCTTGCAATGGTTGAAAATTTAGGATAATATCAAGGCTCCCTTAGGAGCCTTTTGTTTTGAAAATTAAAGGTATATAAATAAGTAAATTATTAATAATAATATGGGGAGTATTTAATAAAGCATATTAGTAACTATTATTATTTATTTGTGTTATTATATAGTTGCAAGGGAAAGATAAGATGAAAGGAGGATTGAAGATGAAACTATTGAAATGTCCTATCTGTGGAAATGTTGTTGAGATGATTGATGATCATGGGGTACCATTAATGTGCTGTGGTAAAAAAATGGAAGTAATAGAAGCAGGAGTAGTAGATGCTGCTGTTGAAAAACATTTACCAGTGGTGAGTGTTGATGGTAATAAGTTAAAAGTATCAGTAGGTGATGTAAGTCATCCTATGACCCCAGAACATTTTATTAGTAATATTTGGGTAGAGTTTGAAACTGGTAATATTTTGAGGGTCGCACTAACTTCAAATGATCAGCCAGAGGCTAGTTTTGATATTGCTGGTAAAAAAGGAAAAGCTACAGTATATGAGTATTGCAATCTTCATGGCTTATGGAAAACAGAAATCGACTTATAAAAATCCTCGTTTCAGAGGATTTTTTTTAACAATATTATTATTAATTGTAATCAAGAGAGTTATTTGCTGTTAAATTTAAAATATTTTTAAATCTGTCTAATGAAGGTTGATGAGATACTTGATTTTATTAGAGAGTAGATGAGAGTAAAGATATATTGAAAATGGGTTGTAATGGCAAAAATTAAATTTCTAGATAAAGTATGTGTTTTTTTATAATTGTGTATTGCTGATGTAAAAATATCAATAATAAATTGACAATCCATCAAACGTATTATATTATTATGATAATAAAATATTATCAATGCGATAATATTTGTTTGGAGGGAGATATATGCAAGAGTTAGTAAAACATGAAAAAAATATTAATGAGCTGTTAAAAAGATATGGGGTTAAATTTGGTATATATAAAAACAATGAGTTTCATGAACAGTTTTTTCCATTTGATGCAATTCCAAGGGTAATCACAGCAGAGGAATTTGCTTATTTAGAAAAGGGGTTGATTCAAAGAGTAGATGCTTTAAATCTATTTTTAAAAGATATTTATACTACGAGATCTATTGTTAAAGATGGTGTTATTCCTGAAGAATTTATTTTTATTTCAAAAGGATATCTTCATGAATGTAATGGTATTTTACCACCTAAAGGAATATTTAGTCATATTTCCGGTATTGATCTAGTTGAGAGTAAAGACAAACAATGGTATGTTTTAGAGGATAATTTGCGAATTCCTTCTGGGGCAAGTTATCCAATGATTGCAAGAGAGTTAACCAGACGTGCTTCACCAATGACGTTTAAAAAGAACGAAATTGTTGACAATCGAGATTATACAACATTGTTAAAAGAGACGATGGATTATGTGAATTGCGATGGAATCAATGTAATCTTAACACCAGGAAGATATAATTCGGCATATTTTGAGCATTCTTATTTAGCTGAAAAAACGGGTGCTGTTCTAGCAACACCTAATGAACTGATAGTTGAAAATAATTTACTATTTTATAAAAATCAGGTTGGTTTAAAAGTCAAAGTTGGAACACTATATCGTAGAGTTTCTGATGAATATCTTGATCCGATGACATTTTTACCAGAATCAGTAATTGGCATCCCTAATTTGATGTCAGTATATCGGGCAAGTAATGTAGCGATTATTAATGCACCTGGCAATGGGGTAGCGGATGACAAAGGAATTTATTATTTTGTTCCTAAAATGATTGAGTATTATTTAAAAGAGGAGCCTATTTTAAAGAACGCTCCAACTTATTTGGCGTATTATAAAAAGGATAGAGATTATATTCTAAAGAATATTGATAAGTTAGTAATAAAAGATGTTTCAGAAGCAGGTGGTTACGGTGTTATTTTTGGAGCGGATTTAAGTGAAAAAGAATTACAAACTTTAAAACAAGAAATTTTAGAAAAACCACGGCGGTTTATTGCCCAGGAAGTAATTGATTTTATTGATTTGGAGGTAAGTGAAGAAGGTAAAGTAGTTTTGCGAAAGGCGGATTTAAGAGCGTTTGTATTATCAGGTGAAAAAACAAAAGTATGGGCAAGTGGATTGACAAGATTTTCAAGAAAACAAGGTTCATTTGTCGTTAATTCATCACAAGGAGGAGGGTTTAAAGATACATGGGTGCTATCACGTTAGAAAAATCAAATAATTTATATTGGTTAGGAAGATATATTGAAAGAGTTTTTACGGGGATTATCAACTATCAGCATTTGTTTGATAAGATGATAGATGGTGACTTGGAAATATATAAAGAATATTGTCAGCGTTTGGAAATCGAAGATAATTATTTTAATGACGCACATTTTATAACATCTTATTTATTTGATAAAAATAATGCTGATTCAATTGTGACAAATTTGTCAAGAGCATATGATAATGCGATTATATTAAGGGATGAAATAAGTTCAGAAAGTTTATCATATATTCAATTATCAATTAATATTTTTGAAAGAATGGAGTTTTCTGATGCGCCGGTTTTAGAATTACAAAAAGTACAAGATAATATCTATGCGTTTTGGGGGAGTATTGAAGAGACTGTTGAAGAAGGAAGCCGCAATATTATTAAATGTGGTAAATATGCTGAAAGGGTGGATCTTTATTATCGTTTACAATGTTCAAAAGACATTTTGGAAAAGAGTATTTGCCGATTAGTTGATCAGGTTGATAAAATTAAAAAATTATATCATTTAGATGATTTAAATGAATTTAAATTTGATAAAGCGATGTCAAAGGATCATTTGGATTATATCCAACAATTAAACAACTTAAATATATTGTTTATGGTGCAAAATGACTAAAAGATTAAGTTTTGAATATGAAATGATTTTAGAATTTGATGATTTTATCTCTAATCAACAGTTCCAGTTGCGTTGTGTTCCTAAAGACGGAACATATCAACGGGTTGAATCAGTAGCGTATTCAATATTTCCTACAGATTTAGTTTCTCGGATGCATGATGGGTTTGGAAATTTGATTTATGTAGGAAGTTCTTTAAAAAAACATAAAAGTTTTACTTTTAGGGTGAGAGGGGTAGTTGTTACAAGTTTGACGCCTTTAGCTGAAAGCGATTATTTTCATCCAATATATAAATATGAAACAAAATTAACGATGGCAGATCAAAATATTAAAAATTTTGCAGACAAAATAAACATAGATGATTATAAAGATTATGCTGTTACATTGATGCATTTAATTTATCAAGAAATGACTTATACTCCAG
>JABLTO010190861.1_pt1 | contig 18629 bp, 18 predicted proteins | sample 7160091 | NCBI WGS metagenome assembly JABLTO01 (sample SAMN14651225, study PRJNA627086) | human gut metagenome | isolation source: feces | host: Homo sapiens
AGGCTTCCTATCTGCGTGATATGTCTTTGAAAGGTTATCATTTTGTCCGTAATGACGGCTTTAGCTTTGATTTTGTAAAGGGAGAGCCTAAAAATTATTTCTATCTGTTAGATTATTATAAAGTTGATCCTTCTGCGGAGGATCTGGAAAAATGGCAGGAACAGGGATGGGAAGATATTTTCCATGCACCGGTCAATTACGAAGGCAGCTGGCATTTCTTCCGTCGCGAAATTCAAGAAGGAGATATGCTGGAATATGATGAGAACAATGACTCCAGATTAGAGCTTTTTGAGCGACTGACCAAGAACTGGCAGGGTATATTGTCTATTGTGGCACTGTGCACGGTATTCAGTATTGTAGCAATCAGCATGCAGATCGCACTTCACGGTTTCCCTTGGATGATTGCCATCTGTGTTGTTCTGACCATGCTTTGTCTGTCTGTTTTCCTGATCTATCTTTCTATGTATTATCGTACCAGACTGCGCATTGTGGATATCAACAATACAAGAAGAGAGAAAGAGGAAAACGAACAGGCCCAGAGGAAAGAAATGTAAAATTATTGTAAAATGACGAAACGGCATTTACAAGCGCCGGTCGGCGTGATAAAATCTAACTCAATAAGGGAGTAGTCAGCACATATGGTGCGAATCTGGTTCAACATTCCCGAATTTCGATTCTGGCCGGATTCATAAGTGACGAGACTTATAGAAAAGGAAGGGTTTTCTATATGGTCTCGTTTTTTTTGTGCGACCGGCCATGGAAGACCGGAAAGGATGTATGGTATGAAAGAACAGTATTATCAAAAAGATGCCCAGCAGCTACTGAAAGATCTTGGTTCATCGATGAATGGATTAAGTATGCAGGAAGCCGGCAAACGCCTGGAACAGAACGGACGAAATGAGCTGGAGGAGACAAAGCCCCCTCATCCGTTTATGATCTTTTTATCACAGTTTCGTGATCTTTTGGTCATTATCCTGATCATTGCGGCTTTGATCAGCATGATTTCCGGAGAGCTGGAAAGCACGGTCGTTATCTTGGCGGTCATTACGATGAATTCGATTCTTGGAACAATCCAAACCGTGAAGGCGCAGAAATCGCTGGATGCACTGCGTCAGCTTTCCACACCGAGTGCCCGTGTGATTCGTGACGGAATGAAAATGGAGATTCCAAGCACAGAGCTCGTTGTCGGTGATCTGCTGTTGCTGGAGGCCGGAGATGTGGTCGGTGCAGATGCCAGAGTAATGGAAAGCTACTCCCTGCAGGTCAATGAAAGCTCTTTGACCGGGGAAGCGGAGAGCGTGGAAAAACAGGTCGATACAATTGATGCGCAATGTCCGCTCGGCGACCAGAAAAATATGGTTTTCTCAAGCGGACTGGTAACCTACGGACGCGGCATGGCGGTTGTTTGTGCCACTGGTATGGACAGTGAGATAGGGAAAATTGCAACCCTGCTGAATCAGACAAAAGAACGAAAGACGCCGCTGCAGAAAACGCTGGATGACTTCGGCAAGATGCTGAGCATCGCCATTATCGTGATCTGCATCGTTGTCTTCGGACTGAACATTCTGCAGGGAAATAAGGTACTGGATGCATTGATGTTTGCCGTCGCACTGGCTGTAGCCGCGATTCCGGAGGCCTTGTCAAGTATCGTTACTATCGTACTGGCTATGGGAACATCACAAATGGCAAAAGAGCATGCCATCATTAAGAATATCAACTCTGTGGAAAGTCTTGGCTGTGTATCGGTTATCTGTTCCGATAAGACAGGAACGCTGACCCAAAACCGCATGAGCACACAGCAGTTCTATCGCGATCACGAAGAAGTTGCTGCCGAGCAGCTGAGTGACTCGAAGATCGATCGCCTGATCAAAACCGGATACGTACTGTGCAGTGATGCGCAGACGGCCGGAGGACAGCGCATTGGTGATCCTACCGAGCTGGCTTTTGTGGATCTTCTTCATCACTATGGGAAAAATGAGCTGCAGCTGCGTGAGCAGTATCCGCGTTTGAGTGAAAATCCATTTGACTCACAGCGTAAGATGATGTCGACACTGCATGAAATCGACGGGCAGCTGATCTTGTTTGTCAAGGGAGCCTGCGATGAACTGTTGAAACGCAGCACGCATATCCTGTCTGCGCAGGGAGAACGTGCGCTGACTGACCGGGATCAGCAACAGATCCTGAACGAAAATGAAAAATTTGCAGAGAACGGCCTGCGTGTTCTTGGGCTGGCTTACCGTGTCATGGATGAAAACCGTTCGCTGACACTGGAGGATGAGCAGGAGCTTACATTTATTTCATTAGCATCACTGATGGATCCTCCGCGTGAGGAAAGTGCTCAGGCAGTTGCGGATTGTCAGACAGCCGGAATGATCCCCGTGATGATCACCGGTGATCATAAAGTAACGGCATGCAGCATTGCACGTTCCATCGGCATTTATCATGAAGGTGATTTGTGCCTGGACGGCATGGAGCTGAATGCGATGAGCGATGAGGAACTGGATCAGTGCCTGGAAAAAGTCAGAGTATATGCCCGTGTTGCACCGGAGCATAAGATCCGTATCGTGGATGCATGGCAGCGAAAAGGACGACTGGTTGCGATGACCGGCGACGGAGTAAATGATGCTCCGGCCCTGAAACAGGCTGACATCGGTATTGCCATGGGAATCACCGGAACAGAAGTCAGCAAGGATGCGGCTTCGATGATTTTGACCGATGATAATTTTGCAACGATCGTAAAAGCAGTGGCAACCGGGCGAAATGTCTATGCCAATATTCGCAATGCCATTATTTATCTGCTGAGCGGCAACTTATCCGGAATCATCACTGTATTATGTGCGTCTTTATTTGCCTTGCCGGTACCGTTTTTACCGGTACATTTACTGTTCATCAATCTGATCACAGACTCACTTCCGGCCCTGGCGATCGGTATGGAACAGTCCTCACAGGATGTGCTGAAGCAGGCACCGCGTGATCCATCAGCGGGAATCCTGGATAAACCGACCATCAAATCACTTGGTTTTCAGGGGATTTTGATTGCCGTCGTTACGATTGCCGCTTATTTTATCGGGCTGTCACAGTCGTGGGCGGTAGCAACGACAATGGCATTTTCGGTATTGTGCCTGGCACGTCTGTTTCATGGCTTTAACTGTCGAAGCGTTTATTCTCTTCGCCATATCGGATTTTTCAGCAACCGTTACTCCATCGCTGCTTTTCTGGCGGGAGCGGCATTGTTGTCAGTGATCCTGCTTGTGCCGGGATTCCATTCTTTATTCTCGGTTACGACACTGCAGCCAGAGCAGCTTGCATTGATCTTGATCCTGGCAGTATTGCCGACAATCTGCATTCAGTGTGTGAAGATGTGGAAGGAAGCGAAACGATAAAAATGAACAGAGAGGATCATTGCCGGTCCTCTTCTTTTTGTGAAATGATGTGGAAATAGGAAACAATCTTGTATTTGTGAAAACTCGTGATATAATAACAAGAAAAAAGGAGCACGACTATGGGAAATCTTAGACATACGACAAATGAGCTGCTGGTCGGCTTGTTCAACTATATCTTATATATTGAAGACAGAAATCTGAAAAAAAGAGGCATTACCCTTTCCATGAATGATGTGCATATTCTCGAAAATATTCAGAAAGCAAGCGACAACAGCATGTCTCATATTGCCGCAAGACTGATGGTCACACAGGGGACACTGACGACCAATGTGACAAAGCTGATCGATAAGGGGTATGTGGAACGTTATCAGGATGAGAAAGACAAACGGATCAAACGGCTTCGGGTAACGGAGAAGGCTCATGATATTTTGCAGATCCATGAACAGTTTCATGCGGAAATGATCGATAAGGCATTGGGTCAGCTGGGACTGGAGGAAAATGAACTGTTGAATGAAACTTTGGAAAATCTGCTGAAATATTTCCGTGAGGAATATCGTCTCCAGGCCGGTATTTAGTATTGAATCGACTGAAAAAAGAGAAACCATCCATGTTGGTTTCTCTTTTTATGTATATAAAACTATTACCTTTGACGAATCCGGATAAAAGAGAACGCTTACGTGAATCATCACACAAAAACACATAATCTTTTATAATCAAAGTATTTACTTTGAGCTTCAAAAGGTGTATAGTCTTACCTGTAATCTTTGATACTCAAAGTTTTAAGGAGGACGAAAATATGATTGAACAGATTAAAAAAGTGCTTGTTGATGCACTGAATATCGACGAAGAAACAATTACGCCGGAAGCAAACCTGAAAGATGATCTCGGCATTGATTCACTGGCAGCAGTAGAGCTGGCTTTGGAACTGGAAACAGAGTTTGACATCCGCATTGAAGATGAAGAACTGGCTAAACTGGAAACAGTACAGGATATCATCAATATTATCGAAGAAAAACAGAAATAAAAACAAGTGTGAGCTAAGAAATCCTTAGCTCATTTTAAAAAGGGAGTGAAGAAATATGGATACCGGCAAGATCAAGGAAATCATTACGATTTTCGAACAGTCTGCGCTGACCAGCATGGAGCTGGAAGCTGATGATCTGAAGATTACGCTGCAGAAAGATGCACCGGTGCTCTGCAGAGAGAATACAGCGTCATCCGTGCAAGAATCAATCAAAGAGGAAGCAGTATCTGCCGCTCCAAATACTGTTTCGGGAGAAGCAGTCCGTTCCCCTTTGGTCGGAACGTTTTATGCGGCGGCAAGCGAAACTTCGAAACCGTTCGTTGAGGTTGGCACAACGGTAAAAGAAGGCGATATTCTCTGCATTATCGAAGCGATGAAGGTCATGAATGAAATTCATGCGCCAAAGAGCGGAACAATCAAAGAAATCCTTGTCCATGACGGCGACATGGTGCAGTTCGATGAAGAACTGATGGTGATCGGTGATTAAATGATCAAGAAGATACTGATTGCCAACCGAGGAGAAATAGCAGTAAGAATCATTCGGACATGTAAAGAGATGGGGATCCGTACTGTGGCAGTTTATTCCACTGCCGATAAAGAGGCCCTGCATGTACAGCTGGCGCATGAAGCGGTCTGCATCGGCAAACCGCGTCCTGCCGACAGCTATCTGAACATGAATGCGATCCTGCAGGCTGCCTGCAGCACAGGCTGTGATGCGATCCATCCCGGGTTTGGTTTCCTGAGTGAAAATCCGCAGTTTGCGGCATTGGTAGAACAATGCGGACTGATTTTTATCGGTCCGCGTCCGGATGTGATCGAAAAGCTGGGAAATAAGTCAATGGCGAGAGCCATGATGCTGGAAGCAGGCGTACCGGTGGTTCCCGGCAGCAAACAGATCATTCACAGTGTCGAAGAAGGTCTGGAGCTGGCCAAGGAAATCACTTATCCGCTGATCATCAAAGCAGCTAACGGCGGCGGCGGACGCGGCATGCGCATCGTACGCAGCGAAGATGAATTCGAACATAACTTCTACAGTGCCAAAAGTGAAGCAAAAGCATGTTTTGGTGACGATGATGTATATATGGAAAAATATATCGAGAATCCAAAGCATGTGGAGGTTCAGGTGCTCTGCGATGAATATGGGAACTGTCTGCATCTCTTCGAGCGTGACTGCAGCTTTCAGCGGCGCAATCAGAAAATGATCGAAGAAGCTCCCTGCCATGCACTGGATGATACGATTCGACAGAATATGTTTAAAGATGCTTTAAAAGCCTGCCGCTATGTCGGCTACACTTCTGCAGGAACGATCGAATTTCTGCTTTCCAGTGACGGAAAATATTATTTCATGGAAATGAATACAAGGATCCAGGTCGAACATCCGATCACGGAACAAATCTGCGGTATTGATATTATCAAGCAGCAGATCAAGATCGCGGATCATCAGCGTCTGAACTTAAAACAAGAAGATATAAAGGCAAACGGCTATGCGCTGGAGTGCCGCATCAATGCGGAGGATATCCGTCGGGATTTTGCACCGTCTCCCGGCGTGATCAAATTCATGAATCTTCCCTGCGGAAGAGGAGTGCGCGTGGAAACAGCCGTTTACAACGGATACAGCATTCCGCCGTTCTATGATTCAATGATCGCCAAGATCATAACTTTTGCGCCGACACGCCTGGAATGCATTAAAAAAATGAGGATCGCTTTGGAAGAGCTGATCATTGACGGTGTGGAGACCAATGTGGAATTTCATTATCTTGTAATGCATCAGCGTGAATTTATCGAAGGAACTTATGATACAGGATATGCACAGCGGTTTATCGAGGAGCTGAAACAAAATGGAGAATTTATTTAAGAAAAGACAGGATCGTCTGCATGTTTTCGAAAGCTTCCGCAACCCGAATGCGAAAATAGCACAGCCCAAGGAAATTCCTGATTATGTATTTAAAACATGCGATCACTGCGGTGAAAATATTCCTTACCTCGAACTGCAGCGGACTCATTATGTATGTCCGCGCTGCGGCTGTCATCTGAAAATCAGTGCCCGTGAGCGGATTCGTCAGTTGATCGATGAAGGAACTTTCGTGGAACGTGATGTGCTGGTGGAAAGCCGTAATGAGGATCATTTCGAAGGTTATGATGAAAAGCTGAACAAAGCAAAACAGATTACGGGCATGCATGAGGCCGTTATCTGCGGTTACGGACAGATCAAGGGATATCCGCTGGCTGTTGCCGTCATGGATTCGCGCTTCATGATGGGCAGCATGGGACATGTGGTCGGCGATAAGATCACCCGTCTGATTGAATTTGCGACCAAACACAGGCTGCCTTTGCTGATCAGCTGTACCAGCGGCGGAGCACGTATGCAGGAAGGAATCATGTCTTTGATGCAGATGGCGAAAACATCGGCGGCATTGAAACGGTTCAGTGATCAGGGAGGTTTTTATATCAGTCTGCTGACACATCCGACGACCGGCGGTGTTTCTGCGAGCTTTGCCATGCTGGGAGATATTATTCTGGCGGAGCCGGATGCGTTGGTCGGCTTTGCGGGACGGCGTGTCATCGAGAAAACAGTCAACGAAGTGCTTCCGGCGGAATTTCAGCATGCGGAATTTGTGATGGAAAAAGGATTTATCGACCGCATCGTGGAGCGCAAGGATCTGCGTCGTACGATCAGCGATCTGATCATGCTGCATGGAGGAAAACAAGTATGAGTTTATTGGAAAAAGAAGGACAGCTTGCCCAACTGCAGCAGCAGCTGGAGACATGTGAAGACAGTGCCAGACGTCTGCAGCTGGAACAGGAGATCAATGCCCTCAGTCATGAAATGTATCATGATCTGAATGCATGGGATCGTGTTTATCTGGCCCGTCATCCGCAGCGCCCTAAAGCCCAGGACTATTTAAAACGTCTGTTTCATACATTCTATGAGCTGCACGGAGACCGCTGTTATGGCGATGATCGTTCGATCATCGGCGGTGTGGCCATGTTTGAAAATACGCCGGTAACCGTGATCGCGCAGGCAAAAGGAAAAGATCTGCAGGAAAATTTAAAACGCAATTTCGGCATGCCGAATCCGGAAGGATACCGCAAGGCACTGCGTCTGGCAAAGGAAGCTGAAAAATTTCATCGTCCGATCATCACATTTGTCGATACCTCCGGTGCTTATCCGGGCAAAGGTGCCGAGGAACGGGGGCAGGCAGAGGCGATTGCCCAGTGTCTGTTTACTTTCTCTAATCTGAAAACACCTGTGATCTGTATCGTGCTGTCGGAAGGCGGCAGCGGCGGAGCCCTTGCACTGAGTGTCGGAGACCGTTTGGTGATGCTTGAAAATGCCATCTATTCCATTCTTTCTCCGGAAGGATTTGCCAGCATTTTATGGAAAGACGGAAGCAGAGCGAAAGAAGCTGCGGAAGTCATGAAGCTGACCGCACAGGATCTCAAGGATAAAAAGATCCTGGATGAAGTCATCCGCGAGCCTTTAGGCGGTGCGCAAAATGACCTGGATGCAGTGTGCGATCGTCTGCGTCAGTACATTCGCCGTTCGCTGAATGAACTGGAAAAGACCAAAATGACGACACTGCTGAAAAACCGTTATGAAAAATACAGAAATATCGGAGTGATCTGATCATGGATACAATACAGTTATTAGGATGCGGATACGCACATCCCGCTACACATGTGAGCAATCATGAACTGGAAAAGACAATCGATACCAGTGATGAATGGATCGTGCAGCGTACCGGCATTCATGCAAGATATGTTGCAGTAAATGAAACGACAAGCATGCTGGCGGCAGAAGCCGGGGAAAAAGCGCTTCTGGATGCCGGTGTGGAAAAAGCAGATATTCGGCTGCTGATCGTTGCCACGCTGACGGCTGATCAGCCAATGCCTTCCACAGCGTGTCTGGTGCAGGAAAGAATGGGAATGATGGATCAGCCGATCATGGCATTTGATCTCAATGCGGCATGCAGCGGTTTTCTGTATGCACTGCAGTGTGCATGCGCCATGCTGAAAGAAGAGGAATATGCATTGGTGATCGGAGCTGAGAATCTTTCGAAGATCATTGACTGGAAGGACCGCGGCACCTGTATCCTGTTTGGGGATGGGGCCGGTGCTGCAGTGATCCGCAAAAGTGCAAACGGAAATCCGATCTGGCATTTTGCGCAGAGCAAAGGAGATCCGAAACGAGTCCTGGATATTCCGGGAAAAACATTGAGCAGTGTTCCCTGTGCCAATGTACAGGAGAACTACCGTTATCTGAGCATGGACGGCAAAGAAGTATTTCGCTTCGCTGTGGGAGCCATGGAGGAAGCAATTCGCCATGTGGTGGATGAAAGCCCGTGGAAACTGGAAGATATTGATTTGTTTATCCCGCATCAGGCCAACATCCGGATCCTAGCCAATGTGGCCCGGCATATGAAGCTTTCCATGGATCGTTTTTACGTCAATCTGGATCGTTTCGGCAATACATCGGCAGCCAGCGTTCCGATCGCCCTAGCAATGGCGAAGGAGGAAGGACGCTTGCACAAAGGAATGAAAATCGTTTTGGTAGGGTTTGGCGGCGGATTGACTTATGCTGCTTCCCTGATGGAACTGTAAGGAGATATAGGTATGTTGTTAAATGAGATGTTTCATGTAAAATACCCTGTCATTCAGGGTGCAATGGCCAATATTGCCACAGCGGAATTTGCTGCAGCTGTTTCCAATGCGGGCGGTATCGGCGTTATCGGCACAGGAGCGATGAATGTCGATCAGGCAAGAGAGGCAATCAGACGCTGCCGTTCACTGACGGATAAACCGTTTGGCGTCAACGTCATGATGATGAATCCATATACAAAAGAACTGATGAAAATGATCGCTGAAGAACATGTCGCACTGATCACGACCGGAGCGGGAAATCCGGGTGTTTATATGAGCATGCTCAAGGAAAGCGGTGCGAAAGTATTCCCTGTCGTTCCCAGTGTTGCGATGGCGATCCGTATGGAACGCAGCGGTGCAGACGGATTGATCGTCGAAGGCGGAGAAGCCGGCGGTCATGTCGGCGAGCAGACGACGATGGCATTGCTGCCGCAGGTAGCTGATGCAGTGAATATTCCAATCGTAGCAGCCGGCGGTATCGCGGACAGCCGCGGTGTGTGCGCAGCCTTCTGTCTGGGTGCGATCGGTGTGCAGGTCGGAACATGTCTGCTTGTATCAGAAGAGTGTCCGATCCATGAAAACTACAAGCAGGCTGTCATCAAAGCGAAGGATACAGATACGGTCGTGACCGGAAGAAGCCTGAATTCACCGGTTCGTATTTTGAAGAATCCGATGAGTCGTCAGTATATCAAGCTGGAAGCACAGGCGGCAAATCGTGAGGAGCTGGAAAAACTGACATTGGGCGGTCTGCGTCGTGCTGTTTTTGACGGTGATATGAAGACCGGTTCTGTCATGATGGGACAGATTGCCGGTTTATGTCATGAAGTTCGTCCGTTGGCGGATATCCTGGAAGCACTGATGAGCGACACACACAAAGTCAGCGCACAGCTCAGCAAGATGGTGGAGGAAGCCGCATGTTAAAAGAGATCCGCTTCGGCAGCAGGATCTTGAAACAGCCTATCATTCAGGGGGGGATGGGTGTCGGTGTATCTTTGTCTTCCTTGGCGGGACATGTGATGAAGGAAGGCGGCATGGGTGTCATCAGTGCCGCTCATCCCGGTTATGCCAGAGAAGATTTTCGCAAAGACAGCATTCATGCCAACTGTGAGGCAATCAAAGCAGAGTGTGAAAAAGCACGAGTGATCAGTGAAGGAAACGGCCTGCTGGGCGTGAATGTCATGGTGGCATCCACGGATTATGACCGTTATGTCCGTGCCGCTGTGGAAGCAGGCGCCGATGCGATCATCAGCGGTGCCGGTCTGCCGCTGCATCTTCCGTCTTTGACAAAAGACAGCGATATTTTGCTGGCACCGATCGTATCCAGTGCAAAAGCGGCAAATCTGATCTTGCGCAGCTGGGACCGTCACTATCAGACATGTCCGGATTTCATTGTCATTGAAGGCAGCGAAGCAGGCGGTCATTTAGGCTTTCGCAAGGAAGATCTGCTGGAAGGAACCTGTCAAAGCCTGGAACAGATCGTTACGGAAGTGCTGCCGCTGCTTACTGCTTATGAAGCAAAATACAACAAAAAAATACCGGTCTTTGCGGCCGGCGGCATCTATGACGGTGCCGATATTGCCCGCATGATCCGATCAGGAGCCAGCGGCGTACAGATGGCGACACGATTTATCGCAACTTATGAGTGCGATGCCGCCGATACATTCAAACAGGCAGTCATCAACTGCCGCAAAGAAGATATCCGTCTGATCAAAAGTCCGGCCGGGCTGCCGGGCAGAGCGTTGGAAAATGCTTTTATCCGGCGTGTGGAAGGACAGACGATTTCAATGCAGAACTGTCTGCACTGCATGAAGCCATGCGATCCAAGTCATACACCTTACTGTATCAGTGAAGCGTTGATACGATCTGCCAGCGTCAATGCCGATGAAGGCGTTGTCTTTGTCGGCAGCAATGCGTGGAGAGTTGATCATATGGTACATGTCAAAGAGCTGATGCAGGAATTGATAGAGGGGGCAAATGCCGCCCTGAAGGAGAACTGAAATGAAGATTGGAATATTGTTTGCCGGTCAGGGAAGCCAGCACAGCGGCATGGGAAAAGATTTTTATGATCGTTTCCCGGCAGCCCGTGCGGTATACGACCGTGTTCATATAGATATCGACGTAAAAAAACTGTGCTTTGAGGGAACACAGGAAGAACTGAATGACACAGCAGTTGCTCAGCCGTGTATCCTTACGACGTCTTCCGCCATTGCGGCCGTATTGAGCGAAAACGGCATTCACGCCGATGCGGTTGCCGGACTGAGCCTTGGCGAATATTCCGCTCTGGCTTATGCCGGTGTATTTACGCCGGAACAGGGGGCGGCACTGGTTCGCGAACGCGGCAAGATCATGGCAGCGGCTTTGCCGGCAGGAACAAGTGGCATGGCAGCTGTTTTGAATACAGATGAAAGCATCATCAAAGAAGTGTGTGAAGAAGTCAGCGCGATCGGCGTCTGCGAGATTGCCAATTATAACTGTCCGGGACAGATCGTGATCAGCGGTCAGAAAGCGGCCGTGGAAGCAGCCGGAGAGAAGCTCAAAGAACGCGGTGCGCGCCGTGTGATCCCGCTGGCTGTCAGCGGGGCATTCCATACCTCACTTCTCAATGATGCATCCTATCAGCTGAAAAATGTACTGGATACTTACGAATTTAATGAGGCAAAACTGCCGGTGATCTGCAATGTCAGCGGCAAGATCGAAGAGCGAGATGTCAAGGAAGTGCTCCGTGAACAGATTTGCCACAGCGTTCATTTTACGCAAAGCATTCAGACGATGCTGGACATGGGCATTGATACATTTATCGAAATCGGACCGGGGCATGCCCTGACCGGATTTGTCCGTAAGACAACACGTAATGTTGCGGCATACAGCATCGATACCGTGGAAGATCTGGAAAAAGTGTTGAAGGAGGTAGGCAGTCATGGAAACTAAGACTGTATTGGTGACCGGCGGCGGCAGAGGAATCGGAAAAGCAATCGCGCTTGCCTTTGCCAAAGAAGGCTATCAGCTGGCCGTCAATTATAACGGAAGCGAAGAAGCAGCCAAAGAAACAGCTTCGCTGTGCGAACAGGAAGGCGTAAAGGCAAAGATCTATCGCTGCAATGTTGCCGATTATACGGCAGTGGAACAGATGATGAAACAGGTAAACGAAGACTTCGGCAGCATTGATGTCTTAGTCAATAATTCGGGCATCACCAAAGACGGTCTGCTGCTTCGCATGAAGGAAGAAGACTTTGACAAGGTCATTGACATCAATCTGAAAGGAACTTTTAACTGTATCCGTCATGCAGCCCGCATCATGATGAAACAGCGTCACGGATCGATTATCAATATGTCCAGCGTTGTCGGTATCATGGGGAATATCGGCCAGATGAACTATGCGGCCAGCAAAGCCGGCATCATCGGTTTGACAAAATCAGCGGCTAAAGAGCTTGCATCACGCAATATCCGCGTCAATGCGATCGCTCCGGGATTCGTGGAAACAGAAATGACAAAAGTATTAAGCGAGGAAGCGCGCAGTGCAGCAATGAGTGTCATCGCACTGAAACGTTTTGCAAGCGTGGATGACATTGCAAATCTGGCAGTTTTCCTTGGTTCAGACAAGAGCAGTTATATTACCGGTCAGACCATTCAGGTCGACGGCGGAATGTCAATGTAGGAGGTGCGGTTATGAAACGCAGAGTAGTGATCACAGGCATGGGTGCAGTATCTCCCATCGGCAATACAGTAGATGAAATGTGGCAGGGCATTCGTGAAAAACGATGCGGTATCGATGAAATTACCCATTTCGATACAAGCGACTATAAAGTAAAGCTTGCAGCTGAAGTAAAAGATCTGGATATGGAGCGCTACTTCAGCAAGCGTGACTTGAAGTTCAACGACCGTTTTACGCAGTTTGCCCGCATTGCGGCAAAACAGGCGATGGAAGACAGCAAAATCAATACGGAAACAGAAAATATGGATCGCTTCGGTGTCATTATCGGATCGGGAATCGGCGGCATAGCAACGATCGAACAGGCACAGGTCAATCTGGAAACACGGGGTGCGGGACGAGTATCGCCGTTCTTCATTCCGATGACGCTTGCCAATCTGGCAGCCGGAACAGTTGCTATCGATATCGGGGCAAAGGGACATTGTTCCTGTGTCGTTACGGCGTGCGCAGCCGGCAGCAATGCCATCGGCGAGGCTTTCCATAAGATCCGCGACGGTTATGAAGATATCATCATGGCCGGCGGAAGCGAGGCAGCCATTACGCCGTTGGCAATTGCCGGATTTCAGTCCATGCGAGCTCTGTGCGAAGGCGATGACAAAAACCGCGCCAGCATTCCTTTTGACAAAGAACGTCACGGCTTTGTCATGGGAGAAGGTGCCGGCATCCTGATCCTGGAGGAATATGAACATGCCAAAGCACGTCATGCCAAGATCTATGGTGAGATCGTGGGTTACGGTGCTACCTGTGATGCACATCATATTACGGCACCGGCACCGGATGGCAGCGGCGGAGCAAAAGCAATGGTCCAGGCGGTCGAAGACAGCGGTCTTGCAAAAGAAGATATCGATTATATCAATGCACATGGAACCAGCACACCGCTGAATGACCGCACAGAAACAGCAGCTGTCAAACAGGCTTTTGCAGACCATGCATATCATCTGGCAATGTCTTCTACGAAATCGAATACCGGACATCTGCTGGGTGCCAGCGGTGCCATTGAAGCGATCATTACGATCAAGGCGCTGCAGGAAGGCTTTATTCCGCCGACCATCCATTTTGAACAGAAAGACGAAGACTGCGATCTTGATATCGTTGCCAACGAAGGGCGCAGTGCGGATTTACGCTATGCGATGAGCAATTCACTTGGCTTCGGCGGCCATAATGCTTCATTGATCTTTGCAAAAGGGGAGGAATAGTCATGCTTTACGATTCCAATCAGATCCAGCAGATCATTCCGCATCGTTACCCGTTCCTGCTTGTTGATGCCATTGAGTCCATCAACGAGGAAGGAACCGCGATTGTCGGACGCAAATGCGTAACAGCAAACGAAATGCAGTTTCTGGGACATTTTCCGCAGAAACATCTGATGCCGGGCGTATTGATCGTCGAAGCACTGGCACAGACAGGATGTGTACTGTTGCTGTCCAAAGAAGAAAACAAAGGGAAGCTCGGTGTTTTTGCCGGCATCAATAAGATGCGCTTTCGTCGTCCGGTCATTCCGGGAGATGTGATGCGCTTGGAGGTCAAATTGACTAATCAGCGCGCAGGCATTTATTTTGCGGATGTCTGTGCAACCGTTGAAGGAGAAGTCGCTGCACGCGGAGAAATCATGTGCGCATTGATGGATCCGCAAAAATAAGAAGGTAAGGTGATTCTTGTGACGCCGTTTCAAATCGTCAAAGTAATGCATCTGTTACCGGGTGCCTGGCTGTATGCCCGTCGATGCAACATGGAAGAATGGGAAAAGAATTATAAAAAACTGCAAGGCTACAGCCGGAAAGCGGTAAAAGCGCTGGGCTTTGAACTGATCTGCGAAGGTGCTGAGCAGCTGCCGAAACAGGGACCGATCCTGTTTGTGTCCAATCATCAGGGAACACTGGATCCGGCGCCGATCATTGCAAGCTGTCCGCTTCCGATGGCATTTGTCTCGAAAAAGGAAAACGAGACGCTTCCTTTGCTGGGACGTCTTGCCCTGATGATCGGGACGATTCACTTTGACCGTGATACACGTGAGGGGAACGTGCACATGCTGCGGGAAAGTGCAAGAAGACTGAAACAGGGGAAAAACTTATTGATCTTTCCGGAAGGGACACGTTCAAAAGGGGACAAGATGAACGAGTTCAAGATGGGATCACTGCAGCCTGCCTATATGGGGAAGGCAGCGATCGTTCCGATCACGCTGCAGCACTGCTATGCCTTAGATGAGCGTCATACGACAGTCAAGACCATCAAGGTCATTTACGGAAAAGCCATTCCTTACGAGGAATACCGTTCACAGAAACAGGAGGACGTGCTGAAACAGCTGCACGATGAAATTCAGCACAATGTATATGCCGGTTCATGAGAAACATCTGAGCAAAGAGGAACAGTGGAATGTATGGACCCATGCCGTCATGGCTGTTGTCTTTGCTCTCTGGATGTGCATCAGTGCAGGTGATGCATGGCAACAGGATCATGTATACGGCATCGGCATCTTCGTATTCTTTGTCTGTATGATCGCCATGTTTTCGGCATCGGCGTTTTACCATGGCATGAAGCCGGAAACAAAAGCCAAAAGGATCCTGCATGTATTTGATCATATCTGCATTTACCTTGCGATTGCCGGCAGCTATACACCGGCAGTACTGTGCGTGATGGATGGATTTGCACGCATCGGATTGCTGCTTTTTCAATGGGGAATGGTTTTGATCGGTATTTTTTATAAGATATTTGCGAAAAAGAAAAATTCGCGGCTCTCTTTGATTTTGTATTTATGTATGGGATGGAGCGTGATCGTTTTGCTGCCGCAGCTGCTGCACAATGCCTCACTGCCGTTTTTGCTGCTGGTGGCAGGGGGAGGAATTGCTTACAGTATCGGAGCAGTGATCTATGCCAAAAAACCATTTGCTTATTCACATGTCGTATGGCACTTCTTTGTGGCACTGGCTGCTGTTCTTCAGGGAATCGGATTTGTCTATTGTCTTGTTTAAGACCTGTAAAACAACAGGTCTTTTTTCGTTAAAATACAAAAAGATTCACAAAAGTTTCATTTTTTTTAAAAAAGCATTGACAAAACAACCTTGTGCAGGTAAAATATAAACCGTTCCGAAACATTGGGGTATAGCCAAGCGGTAAGGCACCAGACTCTGAATCTGGCATTTCCTTGGTTCGAATCCAAGTACCCCAGCCATGGAAAAGACAGCCGTTCGATAGAACGGCTTTTTTTTGTTACTTACTGATGATATGTGGACAATGAATGAAATTAGATCAGCAATTTGTGCGAATGCAAGATTGTTATGATCTGCACTCTGTTTTCGCGGGAGCACTCAGTGCTTGCTGAAAGTAAAAAGATAAGGTAAATCATCGGCTCTTACAGGGGTCGAAATATCAAAGTGTCATCTAAAGTTTAGAATCAAATTGTGTGATTCATGATGCGGTGTTCGCCCGTAATGATTGTTTTTTATGGTGTTCGTTGTATAATAAAGGACAGAAGAAAGAGAGGCAAAAATCATGAATGAAATCGTAAAAAGAGTGGAACTGCTTCGTGAACAGATGAAGCATCATCAGGTGGATGCATATATTGTGCCGACATCTGACTTTCATGAGACAGAATATGTTTGTGATTACTTTAAGGCACGTGCTTATATGAGCGGATTCAGCGGATCTGCCGGAACGTGTGTGTTTACCGCCGATGAAGGAAAACTTTGGACAGACGGGCGTTACTTTATCCAGGCGGCAAAACAGCTGGAAGGCAGTGATATCGATCTGATGCGCATGGGCGATGAAGGTGTGCCTACGATCGAGGAATATCTGCTGGATGTAATGCCGGAAGGTGCTGTGCTCGGCTTTGACGGACGTGTCCTGAATACGGCAATGGTGGAGAACCTGCAGAAGAAACTGAAGGCAAAAAACATTGCAATTGAATGCGATATGGATCTGGTCGGTGAAATCTGGGAAGACCGGCCAGCACTTCCGGCCAGCAAGACATTTGCTCTTGATGTAAAATATACCGGCAAAAGTGCCGGTGAAAAGCTGGCTGCCGTACGTGAAAAGATGAAAGAGGCCGGTGCAGATACACATATCATTACCCGTGTGGATGATATCGCATGGCTGTTCAATATGCGTGGTGATGATATTCCTTGTTTCCCGGTTGTTCTTTGTTATGCGATGATCAGGGAAAATGATGCGTATTTGTATATGAACAAGGAACGCCTGAGCGATGATCTCAAACAGATCTTTGAAGAAAATAATGTATCGGTAAAGGCATATGATGCGATTTATGAAGATGTGAAGCATATAGCTGCTGACGCAAAAGTCCTTCTGGACAAGGCAAATACAAACTTTAAGATCGTTTCCAGCCTGCCGCAGGGAACACAGGTCATCAATCAGCCCAATCCGGTCGTATTGATGAAAGCGATGAAGAATCCGGTGGAACTTGAGAATATCCGTCGTTGTCATATCCGTGATGCCGTGGCAATGACAAAGTTTATGTATTGGCTCAAAAACAATGTGGGCAAAACAAAGATCACGGAAATCAGCGCTTCTGATCAGCTGCTGAAACTGCGCAGTGAGCAGGAATACTTTATGGAACCGAGCTTTAATACGATTGCGGCCTATAATGATCATGCGGCAATGATGCATTACAGTGCTACGGAAGAAACTGATGTCGAACTGAAGCCGGAAGGATTGCTACTGGTAGACAGCGGCGGACAGTATCTGGAAGGAACAACGGATATCACGCGTACGTTTGTGCTCGGACCGATCTCGGAAGAATGCCGTTTCCACTTTACGACAGCTCTGCGTTCTATGATCGCTTTGGCAAAGGCACGCTTCCTGTACGGCTGCCGCGGCATGAATCTGGATATCTTGGCACGCGGACCGTTATGGGATCTGGATCTGGATTATAAATGCGGTACCGGACATGGTATCGGTCATGTGCTGAATGTGCATGAATCGCCAAACGGTTTCCGCTGGCGTGTCGTTCCGGAGCGCAACGACAGCTGTGTTCTGGAAGAGGGAATGGTACAAAGCGATGAACCGGGTGTTTACCTGGAAGGAAAATACGGCATTCGTCACGAAAACGAAACTGTTGTGCGTAAGGGCGAGAAAAATGAATACGGTCAGTTCATGTATCTGGAAACAATAACATTCGTACCGTTCGATCTGGATGGCATTGATCCTGATGTCATGACAAAGTATGAACGCGAATGGCTCAATGCATACCACAGGGAAGTATATGCCAAAGTATCACCGTACCTGAATAAAGAAGAAAATGAATGGCTGAAGCAGGCAACTCGTGCAATCTGATCATAACGCATGAAAAGCAGGCTTGTACCGGTCAGCTGTCCGTTTTGTGCTTATTCCACCATGCTGAAGAAGGAGACATATGCAGTTGCCTCCTTTGACAGCCGTTTGAAAGAACAGTTATACAGCGGCGAATATTTTCGCTTTCGCTGTCCCCGCTGCGGACAGCGTAGCGAATATGCGCATCCGATGCTGTATTATGATCCCGGAAAACGCTTTGTCCTGCTGCTGAATGAAGAAAACCAGACTGTCCGTTTCGATCCGGACATTCTCTGTGTACAGACACATACGGCGGAAGACTTCAAGGAACAATTCCATATTCTGGAAGATGGTTTGATACCTGAGGAAATCGCAAGGATCAAAGAACTTCTTTTACAGAAAAATCCGGAAGCTCATTATCGTTATGACTGTTTTGAGAACGATGTGCTGTGGTTTCTGTGCATTCGTGAGGAGGGACAAGGCATCATCGGTGTCGATAAGACAAAATTAGCGTTGACGGAAAGAAATAAATGATCATAAGTTGACAGGATCTTGAAATAAACTCTTGACAATCTGTGTGTATATCAGTATTATTATATGTGCTGATGGG
>JABLTO010096242.1_pt1 | contig 18622 bp, 17 predicted proteins | sample 7160091 | NCBI WGS metagenome assembly JABLTO01 (sample SAMN14651225, study PRJNA627086) | human gut metagenome | isolation source: feces | host: Homo sapiens
CCTGTACGTTCATTTACCATGTTCTCGAAAACGGAGCGGCGCTCCGTTTTCCAACGTGAGACCGACATTGCACGAGCGTCAAACTCCAACGTAAAATCTATGCCTGTTAAGTACAGCGAAACTTGTCAGCTGCCTTCCGAGAGAAAGACCAACACCAATCTCATTTAGTTTTAAAGTTTTAGGGAGGGGGTCCGGGGGAATCCCCTTTGTCAAAAGGGGTTCCCCCGGCTACTCCATCCCAATATTCTCACTCCCTCATCGAAGAAAGGAAATGAAAATGAAGAAAATCGAATTTTCCGAAACGACGCTTACCTCAAACGCATCCTTCTCCTTCAAGGAGAAGATCGAGATCGCGCGCTGCCTCGACAGAATGAGAGCGGACGCTATCGAGATCGCACCGGTGGAGAACGAACGCACCGACACGCTTTTCGTCCGCACCGCATCCGCGCTCGTCAAGAACACGACCCTTTCGATCGGCGTCGGATATACCGAGGAGGGGGTAGAACTCGCCCGCACCGCGCTCGAGAAAGCGAAAAAGGCGCGCTACCGCGTCGAAGTCCCCGTCTCCCCGATCCAGATGGAATTCGTGTTTCACAAGAAGCCGAAGGCGGCGCTTGAGGTGATCGCCGCACTTGTTTCGAAGTGCCGCTCCTACGGCAGCGACATCGAATTCGTCGCGGTCGATGCGACGCGCGCCGAGGCGGAATTCCTCCGCGAGGCGATAAAGTGCGCGATCGAGTCCGGCGCGACTCGCGTGTGCGTCTGCGACAGCGCGGCAGCCCTCCTTCCCGAGGATTTTGCATCCTTCGTCTCCGCGCTCCGCGCCGACGTTCCCGGACTGTCCGAGATCCCTCTCGGCGTGCAGGCATCCGGCGAGCTCGGAATGGCTGAAAGCTCATGCGTCGCCGCATTTCGCGCGGGCGCGGACTACGTCCGTGCAAGCGTGACCGATAAAAAGGAGCCGTCCGTCGAGATGCTCTCGCACATCATCGGTCAGAAGGGCGACGAGATCGGCGTATCCTCAAACCTCAACACGCCCGAGCTTACGAGACTTGCAAAGCAGATACGCCGCATTGCCGGCGGCGGCGCGCACGATGACGGACGCGCGGACAGAGATGAGGCGCAGCCCGAATTCACGATGACGAAGAACGACACCGTTTCCGAGGTGGCGCGCGCGGTCGAGCGTCTCGGCTACGATCTCTCCGCCGAGGATCTGTCGAAGGTTTACGAGGAATTCTCACACACGGCGGAGAAAAAGAACATCACCTCACGCGAGCTTGACGCGATCGTCGCAAGCGTGGCGATGCAGTGCCCGCCGACGTATGTGCTCTGCTCATACGTTACGAACAGCGGAAACGTTATCAAGGCAAGCGCGACCGTGGAGCTTGAGCGCGACGGCAAAAAGCTTCAGGGAGTCTCCGTCGGAGACGGACCGATCGACGCGGCGTTCATGGCGATAGAACAGGTCGTCGGGCATCACTACGAGCTTGACGACTTCCAGATACAGGCGGTCACCGAGGGACACGAGGCGATGGGTCAGGCGCTCGTCAAGCTCCGCTCGGACGGAAAGCTTTATTCGGGCAGCGGTATTTCAACGGATATCATAACCGCAAGCGTGAGGGCGTACCTCAACGCGCTCAACAAGATCGTTTACGAAGAAAACGACACCTGAGAAGGAGAGGTAAATTCAGATGAAACTTTCATTTACGACGAAGGGCTGGGACAGCGTATCTTTCGACGAATTCTGCCGTATCGCGTGCGACACGGGATTTCAGGGGATCGAGCTTCACGGGATCGACAATCCGATGTTCACGAGCAGGGGCGGTCCGTTTTCGGAATATTCCGCGGCGGCTACCGTCAGAAAGATGCACGAGACGGGGCTTTCGATCCCGTGCATCGACGCCGTGTGCGACATCTCCGCGGAGGATGCGGACGCTGCCGCCGCGCACATAACGGAGTGCATAAAGAAGGCGAGCGAGCTTCGCATTCCTTATGTGAGGGTACACGCCGCCGAGAGCGAGGACGCGGCGGCTGCCGCCGAGAGAAGCCGCGCTCTGATCGGCCGTGTGATCGGCGCGGCGGAGGAGAAGAACGTCGGCATCCTTGTCGAGACATGCGGCATCTTCTCCGATACGCTCCTTCTCAAGGACACGCTCGACACCTTCGCATGCGATTCCGTCGGCGCGCTCTGGGATCTCCACAATCCTGCGAGATTCCGCGGCGAGAGCGCCGAGGAGACGATAAAGAATCTCGGCGCATACGTCCGCCACGTTCACGTCAAGGATTCCGAGGGGTCGGGCGAGAATCTCGCGTACTGCCTCATCGGAGAGGGCGAGCTTCCGATCGACGAGCTGATCGACGCGCTCCGCTCGATAAACTACGACGGCTTTATCTCCCTCGAATGGGATGTCGCATGGCTCCCCGAGCTTGCCGACATGGATATAATCTTCTCGCATTTCGTCAGCTGCATGAGCCGCTTCGGCGACACAAGCGAGGCGGACGAGGTGCTCTATCAGAACCGCGCCGGCACGGGCAATTTCATATGGAAGAAGGAGACGCTCGTCGATCTCACGTTCTCGCAGATGCTCGACGAGCAGGTTAAGCATTTCCCCGATCAGTACGCTTTCCGCTATACGACGCTCGACTACACAAGGACGTATGCGGAGTTCTCCCGCGACGTCGACGAATTCGCGCGCGCGCTCATCGCGCTCGGCGTGAAGAGAGGCGACAAGGTTGCGATCTGGGCGACGAACATTCCGCAGTGGTACATCACCTTCTGGGCGACGACGAAGATCGGCGCGGTGCTCGTGACGGTCAACACCGCGTACAAGATACATGAGGCGGAATACCTGTTCCGCCAGTCGGATACGCACACGCTCGTCATGATCGACGGATACCGCGACTCCGACTACAGCTCGATAATCGGTGAGCTCTGCCCCGAGCTTGAGCATACGAAGAGCGGCTCTCCGCTCCACGCGCGCCGTCTGCCGTTTCTGCGCAACGTCATAACCGTCGGATTCAGAAAGAAGGGCTGCATGACGTGGGACGAGGCGAAGAGCCGCAGCGTGAACACTCCCGAGGAGGAGCTGCGCCGCCGCGCCGCGTGCGTGAATTCGCACGATGTCTGCAATATGCAGTACACGTCGGGCACGACGGGATTCCCGAAGGGAGTCATGCTTACGCACTACAACATAGTGAACAACGGAAAGTGCATCGGCGACCGCATGGATCTTTCGACCGCCGACCGCATGATGATACAGGTGCCGATGTTCCACTGCTTCGGCATGGTGCTTGCGATGACCGCGTCGATGACGCACGGCGCAACTCTCGCGCCGATCCCGTATTTCTCGCCGAAGGCGTCGCTCGCCTGCATCAACGCGGAGCGCATCACCGCCTTCCACGGCGTTCCGACGATGTTCATCGCCATGCTCGAGCATCCGGACTTCCAAAAGACGGATTTTTCCTACATGCGCACGGGCATCATGGCGGGCTCGCCCTGCCCGATATCCGTCATGCAGGACGTGGTGAACAAGATGCACATGTCCGAGATAACGATAGTCTACGGTCAGACGGAATCCTCCCCCGGATGCACGATGAGCTCTACGGACGATCCGCTTGAGGTGCGCGTCGCCACCGTCGGCGCAAATCTGCCCGAGATCGAATGCCGCATCGTCGATCCCGAAACGGGCGAAGAGCTTCCCGACAATGTGACCGGCGAGTTCGTCGCGCGCGGATACAATATAATGAAGGGCTACTACAAGATGCCGAAGGCGACCGCGGCGGCGATCGACCGCGACGGCTGGCTCCACACGGGAGACCTCGCGTGCCGCACACCCGACGGGCACTACCGCATTACGGGACGCCTCAAGGACATGATAATCCGCGGCGGCGAGAACATCTACCCGAAGGAGATCGAGGAGTTCATATACACTCACCCGAAGGTGAAGGACGTTCAGGTAATCGGCGTTCCCGACGAGCAGTACGGCGAGGAGATATGCGCGTGCATCGTTCTGAAGGACGGTGAGGAGATGACCGAGGACGAGATGAAGAAATATATTCTCGATCACATGGCGCGCCACAAGGTGCCGAAGTATATCGACTTCGTCGATTCGTTCCCGATGAACGTGGCGGGCAAGATACTGAAATACAAGATGCGCGAGGATGCCGTGGAGCGTCACGGGCTCCGGAAGGCGGCGGAGATCGAAACCGCGTAAGCTCCGGCGGAAAGGAAAGCTAAAGAATGAAAAACGGATTTGAGATAATCGACGCGCACTGCCACATCTATCCGGCGAAGATAGCGGCGGCGGCATCGGCGCACACGGGCGAGTTTTACTCGATCCCGATGGCGTTCGACGGAACCGTTGAGAGCCTCCTCGAGGAGGGGGACGGCGCGGGGATCGACCGCTATCTCGTTCAGTCGGTGGCGGTCACCGCAAAGCAGGTGCGCTCGATAAACCGGTACATTGCGGGCGAGGTCGAAAAGTCGGGCGGAAAATTCATCGGCTTCGGCACGCTCCATCCGGACAGCGAGGATCTCGAGGGGGATCTCGAGGAGCTTATCTCGCTCGGGCTTCGCGGAGTGAAGCTTCATCCGGATATGCAGAATTTCAAGATCGACGACTACCGCTATCTGAAGATGTATGAGCTTTGCGAGGGACGGCTGCCGATGCTGATCCACATGGGCGACGCGAGATCGGATTTTTCGCATCCGAAGAGACTCCGCGCGGTCATGGAGATATACGACGGTCTCACGGTGATCGCGGCGCACTTCGGCGGATACACGATGTGGGAGGAGGCGTCGCACATTCTTGCGGGGATGCCGAATCTGTACACGGACTGCTCGTCGTCGTTCTTCGCGCTCGACGACCGCACCGCGGTCGAAATAATCCGCCGCTACGGTGCGGATCGGGTGCTGTTCGGCACGGATTATCCGATGTGGCGCGCGGAGGACGAGATCGGGCATCTTCTTTCGCTCGGTCTGACGGAGGATGAATGCAGCGCGATCTTCGCGGGCAACGTGAAGCGGCTTCTGGAGATTTGAGTGAGAGGGCAGCGCGGAAGGACACAGGACACGGTATTACGTTTTTCCGAATCTGCACGTTTGCTTACCGTGTCCGCGAGAATAGAACATGGTATAACATCAAATCGATCCTGTACGTTCAATTACCATGTTCCCGAAAACGGAGAGGTGCTCCGTTTTCCAACGTGAGGCTTTTATATGTTGGGACTTCGTCCCAAACCCAAGCGGGGGCTCTGCCCCCTGCACCCTGAACACAGCATAACATTTAGCGGAAATTGTACGTTTACTTGCTGTGTTCCCGAGAATGATGCTTTGCATCATTCTCCAACGTGAAGCTGAAGTCTAGTGCCCCCGCGGGCGTTCTATAAAGCATAGCGATAATTTATACGATACCTTCCGAAAGAAAGACCTACACCAATACCATTCAGTTCAAAAATTTTTGAGGATGGGGTCCGGGGAAAGCCCCTTTTTTTAAAAAGGGGTTTCCCCGGTCGTGTGGTTTTAACGATACCCCCGAAAAATCGAAGATTTTTTGAAAAAGCAAGTGCTGCTTGACAAAATTCAAAACAGATTATATTGCCTGCAAGCGAAAAATGTGATATAATGCAGAAAAATTCAAAGGAAACAAAGGAAAACGGAGCAATGTTATCTGACAATATAAAACGGTACCGAAAAGAAATCGGCATGTCTCAGGACAACTTGCGGAAAAACTCGATGTCTCAAGGCAAAGCGTCAGCCTTTGGGAAACCGGACAGACACAGCCCACTATCGAAAATGTTATTTCTCTTGCGAAGATTTTCGGCATTACTTCGGATGCCCTTTTGGCAGATTCCGACGGCGCTTCCCCTGCCGAGAACGACTCTGCCCCCGACGATCGGACGGATAATGCACCGGACGGCGCCGGGGACGCTGCCGAGAAAAATCCGGCAGACCCCGACGAGGAAAATGCCGATCCCGGAAAGAAAAAGAAAACGCTCATCCTCATCACGGCGATTGCCGCAGCCGCCGTTATCGCCTGCGTCATTCTGATGATCGTTCTGTTCGGCGGCGGAAACAAAAAGGACGCCCCCGATCTGCCGGGTGCCTCTTCCGATACCGAGGCACTGCCTGCCGCCGTGACCTCCGATTCCGCCGAATCGGATACCGCGAACGGTACCGATACCACCGCCGCGGACGGTACTCCCGATCCGGAGATCTCGCAGGACGGCGAAGCTTCCCCGAATTCCGGTGACGCCGTACCCGCTCCCGCCCCCGACGGCACCACGACCGCCGCTCCTCCCGTAACCACTCCCGCCCCCGTTACAACTCCCGCGCCGGAGCCCGCAACTTCGCCCGTTACCACCGCATCCCCCGTGAAGAATCCGCCGGAGGAAAAATTCGATCTGTTCGCCCACTGCCGGGATTTCGCAATCAAAAAGGGCACGGTGAACGGCGATTACTGTATGTATCAGCAGCCCGCCACGCTCTACGGCGGATACAGCGGCGAATATTTTTCGGTCTCCTATTGGAATAACAGCAATATGGTGGAATTCTGCCTCCACTGCCCGCTGAGCGAGACTCAAAGCATAAACTTTTACCTCCGCATGAGAGGCGGATACGACGGAAAGTATGAGTATTGGGCATCGAAATATTACAGGTCGAGCGGCGAAGGTTTCAGAGATGCGACCGGATATATCGACCCCGCCGTGTTCTCGGACAAATATCCGCTGAACTGTACGGAATACATAGGAAGCGCCGACGGACAGAGCGAATTCATGGAGGAGTGCCGCGTCGGCATGTGCGATCTGATAAAATGCCTCAGGGGATTTGTTCAGGCGGAGAATATGGGATGCGATTTTTCCGTATTCGGCTTTGTGAACTTCTGATATGCCGTAAAACGAATACATGTGAAAAACTGCCGCAGGTTCTCACCTGCGGCAGTTTGCGGTATCGGGCATAGGCGGCGCGTTTGTGCGGGGGATGACGCGTCAAACTCCAACGTGAGACCAAATAAACACGGCATTCTTACGAATGCCGTGTAGGAGTTTTATATGTTGGGGGTTTCACCCCCAAGCCCCTGAGCGGGGACGCCCCCGCGGGCGTTCTGTTAAGTACAGCGAAAACTATACGATACCTTCCGAAAGAAAGACCTACACCAATACTCTTCAGTTCAAAAATTTTTGAGGATGGGGTCCGGGGAAAGCCCCTTTTTTTAAAAAGGGGTTTCCCCGGTTATCTCTCATTATTCCCCCACGCTCTCCGCCCATGCGGCGAGATCGTCAGCCGACGCGGAGGCTTTCCATACCTTGCCCTCAACGAGCTTCGCACCGGGGCAGCTCGGGCTGAGGCGCTCGTTCGTCTTGCCCATCCCGCTTCCGCCCGACGTTGCGAAGGGAACTACCGCCTTTCCCTTGAGGTCAAGCCCCTCGAGGAACGTGTTCACTATCGTCGGCGCAACATACCACCAGATCGGAAATCCGACGAAAACCGTGTCGTAACCGTCGATGTCCTCCGGCATCGCCGCGATCGCGGGACGGGACGACGGATCGCTCATCTCAACCGAAGAGCGGGAGTTCTTGTTCGTCCAGTCGAGATCGGCTTTCGTGTACGGAACGTCCGGCTTGATCTCGAAGAGATCGGCACCGATCGCCGATGCGAGATTGCGCGCAAGAGACGCGGTAACACCGCTTGCCGAAAAATACGCTACAAGTTTTTTGCTCATGACAAGCTCCTTTCCGCCGCCTGCCGGCGGCATAAAATAATAAACGTAATTCGATCGCTCCGGGGTACGCGAATTCTCCGGAGGTTTGGCAGAGGCGGGCACTGCCCGCTCGGTGGAAATTGTTCTTGATCAAATGCAAACTTCACCCTCGGGGGATAGCTTCAAATTATCGCTGAAGAGTATCCGACGTTCGGCAGCGGGCACTGCCCGCCGGGGGGATAGCTTCAATGTACCGCTGAACTGAGTCGGCACTTATTTGCATAATATCAAAACGCCCGCGCAATCTGAGATTTTCACAAATGAAAGGTGCGGGAAATCCCGCTTTAACTCTTCAACGACAAAGTAAATCTCATCGCCGTCCCATTCATCGCCTGCGTTCTCTCTGCACTGTTCCAGATTTTTTCGGGTTTCAAACGCAACGTCCCCGATTATGATTTTACCGTTTTCTTTCAGGCGATCATGCAGTACGGAAAGAAATGCGCTTTTCTGCGCATCCGTCAAATGATGCAGCGAGTATGTTGCGATAATATAATCATAGCTGTGAATTTGCAGCGGTTCGACCAGCCCTTTTGAAAAATCACCTTGGTACAGATGTGCGTTCGGCATTTTTGCGGATGCAAGCGCCACCATCTTTGACGAGAAATCCTGCCCGTAAACGGAGCATCCGCATTCGTACAGCCTTGATGTTAATGTGCCTGTTCCGAATCCGATATCCAATACGGCTGCGTTCGGCGTTTCCGTCACGGTTTGAAAAATAAACCTGAGTATCTTTCGGTATCCGGCAAACGGGTAAGTGCCTTTCTCGTCGGAAATGCTGACCGTTTTGTCATATTCATCAGCCCATAGGTCAAATTCTTTATTGTTCAGCATACTTTTCCTCCGGCTTTCAGTTTGCCTTGCTCAATTATAACATAAGAAATAACGCATAGGCAAAATGTAAAAATTCATTTCGTCACTTCATTTTCGATTATCTCACGCGCGCGTTTGAGCAGTGCTTCGTGTGTGTTATCAATATCACCGGAAATTACGCCTTCAAGCAAACAGTTCAGAATCTCGCCGACCTGCCTTCCTTCCTCCGAACCGAGAGACATGACGTCCCGCCCGTTAATCTCCAAATCTTTGAGCCGGAAGCACTGTTCCGATGCAATAACCTCTTTAGCAACTTCCCTCACAGCCAGATACTGATTGATTCTTTCCGTCTGCGTATTATCTGCGTGGGCTGCGATATCAGCCATTTTGACATCCAATAGCTGAAAAAGTCTTTCCGCACCGATTCTGTTAAGCCATCGCTTCACGGTCCTGACGGTAGGCTCCATCACGGAATCATGATATAAAACCAGCTCAAGAATTTCCTCTTTAGTTTTGTTATCGAATTTCAGCCTGTCTGTCACTCGTTCCGCAATATCGTGCGAGGGGACGGAGTGACCGTAAAAATGACCTCCGTTTTCATCCTCGGTATAGCACAGCGGCTTTCCGATGTCATGGATAAGCAGAGCAAATTTTACCGATAAGTTATGACCCGTGTATGCCTCCATCGCTCGCACCATGTGCTCATACACATCGTACTTGTGGAATCTGTTATTCTGAGCAAATCCGATACACGGCGCGATCTCCGGAATTATTGTTGACACCACATCGGAATACTCCAAGAGAACATCCGCTGCTCTCTGCCCGAAGACAATTGTTTTGCACAGCTCGCTCCGGATTCGTTCGCCTGCGATGTTTTGGAGCAGCGCCGCCTTATCGTGAATGGCTTCTGCTGTATCGTGATCGATTGAGAAACCGTATACAGACGAAAAACGAATTGCCCGCAAAATCCGCAGCGCATCCTCATCAAATCTGTCACCGGCGCAGCCGACGCACTTTATCCTGCGCTCTGCCAAATCCGAAAGCCCGCCGTAATAGTCGATTACCCCGGCTTCATCGTTATATGCCATCGCATTGACGGTAAAATCCCGTCTGGATAAATCCATTTTCAGGTCTGTCACAAATTCAACCGTATCCGGTCTTCGATTATCGCTGTACACTCCGTCTACTCTGAATGTTGTAACCTCGTAAATTCCGTCGCTTTCGATTACGCTTACTGTCCCGTGCTTCAGTCCGGTATCAATTGTGCGGCTGTGCAGTTCTTTGATGGCATCGGGAGTTGCGGAGGTGCAAATATCCCAGTCTTTCGGACAATAGCCGAGCAGACTGTCCCTGACGCACCCTCCGACCGCATACGCTTCAAACCCATGCTTTGTCAGGTTCTCAATGATTCTCTCGGCGCCGACCGGCATATTGATTTTAGGCATTGACTGATTTCTCATTTACACTCACCACAAATTCTTCGCCGCAAAGTGCGGTTCGTTGTATTTATTATATCATTTTTTCAAAATCCGGCAAGAGATAATTCCGCGGTAATTTTGACGGATTCGGGCAGTCGGCGAAACGGACGCCGAGGTTAAGCTATTGTTCCGGGGGATAGGTTGAATGTAGTGCTGCACGTTCCCGATGCTTGGCAGCGGGCACTGCCCGGGGGAAATGTCCGTGATCAAATGCAAACTTCACCCTCGGGGGATAACTTCAATTTATCGCTGAAGAGTATCCGAAGTTCGGCAGCGGTGACTCGCCGCCCGGGAATTGCGTATTGTCAAATGCAAACTTTACCCTCGGGGGATAGCTTCAAATTACCGCTGAAGCATATCCGAAGTTCGGCTGCGGGCACTGCACGCCCGCCGCTCAGAAATTTCGCTCATCCAATATCCATTCTTTTGCCGGCTCGATGCCGTCAAAAAATTTGATCGCAAAGCCGTGCCCGTATAACAGCTTTTTCAGCCTTTTCCGGGAAAGCGCGTCTGCCACCACAAAGGCTGTACGCATAAACCGTTTGCCGGGACCCGTGAGCGCATCCGCTATCTCCGAAATCAGTTTGTCCGTGATCATTGTTTCGTCGAGGACAAATGTGATATATCCCGGAGAGGACGGGCGGCGGAATGTCATGGTATCCTTACGCAGCTTCTCTACGGCAAGCTCGGTATATTGATATATTCCGTCCAAATGCTCAAACCATATTTCTCCGCCCGCATACGGAAGAATAAAGGATTTTTTCTTTACGCCCGCCAATTCGTACGGATCAACACATCCGGACGTATATCTCGATTCATCTTTTCTCATGAACATGGTTTATTTCCTTCAAATTCCGCACCCGATTCCGCAATCTCAACTCCTGCATATACCCGGTATTGCTTTAATCTCCGAGCATATTCGTTTCTAAAGCACATACTCATACCATTCTTCATCGGTTTGCACGAATCCGACGGACATGAACATACGCCGGCTCTGCGCATTAAAGGAATAGATATTTGCCGTCGCTTTCTCCATCCCCTTCTCCTTTGCAAGCTTCAGCATATCCGTGACGCAGCGACGTCCGATGTGCCTGTTCTGATATTTCTTGCAGACCACAATGGCTATTTCGCCGCTGTCCCGCAGGGAAACGTCCCCGACAGGCACGCCGTTGTATTCTATATAATAGCAATCGCCGTGCGCGCTGAGATAATCATACATGCTGTGAAGCAGTTCTGCGTCGTACGGCGTATCCCTGTTGTCCACTTGCCTGCATACATCCGGGTCCTGATACCACGGAAGCGACACGGCATCGTTGCGGTAATACGGTATCAGCCTGATTTCTTCATCTACTGTTCGTTCTGCCATGCCTGTTATCCCCTTGTGAGTTCGCGCTTTGACGTGGAATCTCCGCTTGCCTAAACCGCCGGGCAAGGCGATTTATCGGGCAAGTTCTTCGGCGCACCGTCCGATATGAAGGCGTCACGCAGAAAATCCGATAACCCTGTTCATACAATGCCCGGGAAATATACCGTCGTCTACTTATTATTTATTATGCCTGCTTACCGATCGGCTGTCAAGGGGATTCGGAAAGAAAAAATGCCGCCGCTCTCATATCGGAGGATGAGCGCCGCCGGGGGAGGTTAAATGTATCGCCGCACGTCCCCGATGTTCGGCAGCGGGCGCTGCCCGTATAATACTTGACTTGAGCGGCGAAGGAATGAAGCTGATCGTCGGACCCGCTGGATACCCGCGTATAGGGTGCCAGTCGGATAAGGCGTTGGCTCTGCTCCGGCATCGCCAATTCGGTAACTGTTTTTCTCATACTGATCTCCTTTCTGCGGATCACTCCGCTTTGTGATAGCGCAGCCTTTCTTTTTTCTGTGGTAGAGGCAGAGCCTGCAATCGCAGTCCGCTTTGCTGAACGGATACAGCCTACGGAACCTGCCGCCGTCTCGTTGATTTCCACCGGGCGGTCGCTGCATGATGGCCTCCATGCTGTTGAGGGATGGCGTGCTGGTGAAGTACATTTTGATCGCTCCTTTTTCGTGAAATAGAAAAAGCCCGAAGTCTTTTGCAAAACTTCGGGCTTGGAAAAAGCAAAACGGCGGACAAGTCAATACTTGTCCGCCGCCTGCGAATATTGGGTTGTACGGTAGTTCGATACTGCACCAAAAGAGAAAACAGCGGTTTTACATCTTCAAATATGCATCTCGAAATCCCGGCATCTGGGCAGCAAAAAAACCCGATAAAATCGGGGTTTTCGCGGAACATATCTTTTTTATGTTCCTTTTATGGTGGACCGCCGCCAGCCAAAAACAAATTTTTTATTTCACCGTCCTTTTCCTCCAGCTCACTTAGTAATCTATCATTTATCTCTACCGTGTCATCTCCCGAATGAAATGTAATAGTTATTCTATCATCGTACAGAAAAATCTTATTAACAAAAATCTTTATCAGCATTTTCTTATATTTCTCATCGGTCATACTACCTTTTTTGAGAGCCGTCAAGAAAAATTTTATTTTCGGTGCAGTAAGTGAAGGAAACGGCATTGTTTCTTTTGAAATTTCTTTTTTTATGTTTTCTTGCTCGGATTCTAATTGTGCAATTTTTTCGTAGATGTTTTCTCTCAATCTCGGTATATCTGTTTCCAACACCGCATTTAGAGCATTATCTCGTTTTCGTTCACTTTCAGCCAAGCGTTTCTGTAAGTATCTCAAATTAGATGTGTCTCTTTCTGCTTCACACATAGCCGAAACCTCTTTCGAAATCTTTTCTATATTAGGCGCAGACAATAACTTTCTGCATCGATTCAACACGAGATTTTCGATATAGTCTTTCCTAACCATATCTTTTTCGCACCGTTTGGCTTTCCTGCCGTTACATATATAGTAGTTGTATTTTTTGCCCTGTTTTCCCGTTGCGGAAAAACCCGTCATCATTTCTTTACACCGACCGCAGAATAATTTTGTTGTCAAAAGATATTCGACCTTCGCTTTTGACCTTGCAGGTGCCTTTCTGTTCTTTTCCATTATTTCTGCCACCTTATTAAATAATTCATCCGAAATAATGCGAGGCATTCCGCCGGGAACCTCTTTGCCTTTGTATGTATATACGCCGATGTACCTTTTGTTTTTCAGCATTGTGTGGAGCGAATTCTTGTTAAATGGTACTCCTCTTGATGTTTTATATCCCAACGAGTTTAAATGCTTTGTTATTTCTGTAACAGTCTTTCCGTTAGCATACATCTCAAAAACGGTTTCTACAATAGGGGCGGTATTGGGGTCAACCTCAAATTGACCAAATTGATTAACTTTAAAACCGAGTGCGATGTTACCACCTGTGCATAAACAATTCTCACCGTTATAGTCCATACCACGCTTGATTTTTACTGACAGTTCATCACTATAATACTGCGCAATAGCCATCATAATATTACGGTGCAATCTACCTGAAGGGTCATCGGTGAAACTTTCTGTCGCGGATACCAAAAGTATTCCGTTTTCTTTTTCTATCTTGTCAGCATTATCAAGAGATTGCCTTATATCTCGTCCAAAACGGTCAATTGAATATACAAGTATCATATCAAACATTCCGCTTGAACACTCTTTTAATAATCTTTGCAAAGCAGGGCGTTTATCGTTTGTTCCTGTCATTGCACTATCGCTGTATGTCTTAATAACAGTATATTTATTTCTTTCAGCATATTCGGTACAAACCTTAATCTGCTCTTCTATACTTGCTTCTCTTTGTGAACTTGAGCTATATCTCGCATATATTACTACTCTCATATAATGTTCTCGCTTTCCATTGCTTTTCTTACCTTGTTGAATATCAATTGATTTGGATAGTATCTGTAGTCGGCAAAGATTGATATACCGTCTTTGCAGTAATGCTCCAAAATCGCGGCGGCGCAGGCGGCGCTCCGTGACTGTCCGTATTCGCATTGGCAGATGATATCCAGACCGTCATAGTGAGCCTGACGGACAAACTCCGCAAGACTTTCAGCTTCGGGGAAATATGTATCAAAAGTCAAGCCGTAATCTTCGAGGATGTCGATATCGATGTCGTGAACGGCTACGGCAAAAAGCCGTTCGGGCTTTACTTTGTAATCCACGGGCTTTGAGATTTCACCTGTCCGTATGTTCGGCGGATCATAAAAACAAATCACCGCCGTGTTTTTCGGAAAATCATTTTTCAGTAATTCCTCGACCGCTTTTCTTGAATAAATGTCTACTTTCATTGTTCACCCCTCAATCAATTTCAGATATTTATACACCGTCGGATAGGAAAGTTCGCAAAGTCGGGACAAATCCTTTTTGGAAAGCTGCCCTTGCCGATATTTCGGATAATGTTTGTAAAACACACTCGGTATATCGTCGGCGGTAACGGTTGGTCTACCGATTTGTTTGCCCTTGGCTTTCGCATTCTCCATTCCGCTTTTGACCCGCTGACTTGTGATGTTTCGCTCGATCTCGCTGAATACCCCCATCATTTTAAGCATTCCCTCGGTCATCGGGTCAAGCGCTTTACTGCAATCCACAACAAAATTGCCGAGTATCAGCTTTAGGTGTTTCTCCTTGGCAAACTCAATAATTTCACAAAGCTGTTTTGTGCTTCGTGTGATTCGGCTGACCTCGGTTGCCGCAACGGTATCTCCCGAATTCACGGCGGAAAGCAGCTTATGTAATTCCGCGCGGCCTGTTTTTGCTCCGCTTTCGTATTCAAGATATATCGTCTCGTCGGACGCGCCTTGGCGTTTGAGTTCCCGCACCTGTCGGTTGATGTCCTGCAATTTCTCGTTTGTGGAACACCGTGCATAACCGTAAATCATAGCAAAACCTCTCTGTTTCTCGTTGTACTTATATTATATGACATCTTTCGGGAAAAAACAAAACCGTTAATGGTTTGTTAATATTTACGGATTAGACCATAAACGAAACGGTGTTCCGAATATCGTTTATAGAAAACAGCCGCAATCCTTTCGGACTACGGCTGTTATTAGTGCTATTCAGTTATAAACGGAAAGAGATGTTTGTTTTTATAGGGGAAAACTTATACATTGAAGTAGTTTTTAATTGCCTGTGTTTCCGCTGTGTCCCCGAACTTAGCAAACATAAAGTTATGATAATCTTCGACATAGGGATTGGTTTTGAGAATATCAAAGAACACATCGAGAACTTTATCCTGTGGGAAATTGGGATTGGAGAGATTTTGAAAAATGTTGCTTGCCTGTTGTGCTAAATCATCAGTAGGATACCAAATATCCTTGCCGTTCTGATTAAGCGTAAATGTGAGAGAAAGGAATACTCTCCAAAAATCAATGAATACCAATTCAAACAGATTGTCGGGGTTGATACGCTGATAAAGTTCAAGTTGCTGTGCTTGATTGATTTGACTTGCACCTTTGAGCAATCCTGCTTCTGCTCCGTCACGGACTAAATTGAAAGCGGTTGCCGTAGCAATACCTTTGGCAGCACCCTTGACACCAAAGCCACCGCCGACCAAATTAGGTACAAAACTCATAGCGGTTGATACTCTGTTTTGATTTGCCTGTACGGTTAATTCCACGCTTTCGGTTGTAACCATATATTCCTCAATCGCCATATGGAAATCGTCTATATGCTGATTGGTAAACGATTCTTTTGTAACCGTCCATATACTTTCCGAGATAAGAATATCCGTAGCACGCTGTGTAACTACACCCAAATGCTTGTTGTAGATTTTGGGGAAAAACTCTAAATATGTAGTCAAGTTCTGTACTTTCTTATCGTATTCTTTTCTTGCGTTATCTGCACAGACACGGGCTAATTCATAGAACTTGGTTCTGTAAGTATTGAATGCGTCCATATTGGCAGGAATAACAAGTGTCTTGCCGTTCAAGGTAAACTGCTTTTCCGCACCGCCTACCTGCTCCCACGCTTCGGGGACAAACTCTGTCTGTGTTGCTTCTGCTGTCATTGTTTCGTTGATATATGCAATAATATCCTGTGCTAATGTTTTTTGCTCTGTGTTCAGAACAACTGAAACAACATCAGCGTTTTGCGGTGCAATCTGTAAAACAATGTTTTCTGCGGTTTCATTCAAGGATATAGTCATATCCGTAAAATAGATTACTTTACCGCCGGAGCCACCCTGCATAGAATTGCCTACAATGCTACCGATACCCGATTTTAACGCATAAAGCAAGATATAATCTTCATAGACCTCTATCTTTGTGCCTTGCTCAGATTGAAGCACATATTTATAGTTTCTTACTGTGCCGTTTGCCAAATCAATTTGTTCATTGGCATAGGTCATAGCCTTTGCAAAACGGTCTTTCTGGCTACACTCAAAAGCCAATACCAACTCTTTGCCATTGGCAACGGTAGAAGCCGTACCGTTAGATAAAGGCATAGGCGGATTGACAATGCGAATAGGTGTAAGCTGTGAATAAGTGTATTCCTCAGTTCCGTATATCAAGGAACTTTCGGTAATGACGAATTTTTTACCCATACCAAAAGCGGCGGTAAATACTTCGTACATAGTATGGGAAGTGTTGTTTTCTGCTTCTTTGTTGGCTTGGCTCTCAGAAACATTGCCCATAATCTGCCCCGCACCGTCAACAACTTTCTTTGCGGTATTGTTCAGTTTTTCAAATAGTTTTTTGCTGTCAAACATAATGACACCCTCCTAAATTTATATAGATTTATTTTTACAATGTTCTACTACACATATATCGCACTTAGGCTTGTTTACCGTACATATCTCGCCGTAGCCGTTGGCACAGTAAGACCATAAAATATAGTCCACCTCTGCGATCTGTTTTCCCGTTGCCTTTGCTATCTCTGCCACAAGGTCAAAGGCTTCATATATCGGTGCGATTTCGCTATCGGAACAGCCGAGAACATTACTGCCTAAAATCCTGCGTATATGCCTGTCGGGTTTAGCTATATCATAGCCAACATTTTTCAAGTATTCCGCTGTCAAGGCTTCGCCCATTTGAGCGAACTTATGCGGTTTACCCTCGGTAGACAATACTTTAACTAATGCTTTCAAAGTGGGGTCAGTATCAATGAACTTTTGATAAAAATTATCTATACTGCCGTATTCCTTTTCAAGTGAAAGCATTTTACCGATATTAGTGCCGATAAGGGCAACCATTTGATTTTTTATATACTGTGTGCCAAGCGTTTGTGCTTTCACTTTATCGACCAATATCATCGGGTCAGTATTCAGCAGAGTATCAACATCATACTGACAAAATATTTCGTCAATCAGTTTTATGCGACCTGTTTCAATATCAAGGCTCGGCTCAACTCTGCTCCAAGAAGCCCCCGAGGTCAGCATTGAATAAACCATAGCACAAATATGGTCACTTACCGTAAAAGCCCCACCGTTCTCTCGTCTATCAATCTGTTTTTTGATATATGTATTTTCCCATAGTTTTTTGGCTTGTACAGTTCCGTCCTTAATCAGTAGTTCTTCACGCAACTGTTTATCCATAAGCAAAACAGCATTTGCAACTTTATCAATGTTTTTCAAGAAAATCACCCCTCTCTATAAATCAGCAGTTTTTAGGTACTTCTATAAATACCTCGGGGCTGACATTCAAAGCCAAACAAATGGCTCTTAAATCGTCTGCATACATAGTCCGTTTGCCGTTCATCATTGCATTGAATGTAACTTTTGATATGCCCGCTTTCTGTGCTACGGCTAATTGCTTGTAGCCGTTATCCTCAATGTATGCCCTCACTTTCTTGTAAACTTCCATATCTGAACCTCCTTGAATACAGAAATTCTGTACTTTCTTATATCATATCACAGATAAACGGTGAAGTCAATACAAAAGTACAGAAAATCTTGATAAAATTATTGCTTTTTCTTTATTTTCGTGTATAATATCTATAAGTGAGGTGATTTTCTTGAAATACGAGATTGGAAATAGAATACGCAAGTACAGAAAGGAAAGCGGTCTGACACAGGAACAGTTGGCAGAGAAAATAAACGTAACCAAGAGCCGTGTATCGAATTGGGAGCAGGGCATAAACAGACCCGATGCGGATATTATCGGTAATATCTGCCGAGCGTTAAATGTATCTCCGAGTGATTTGCTTGATGTTCATTTGACTGATGACGAGCTGAACGCACACGAAAAGAAAGTTATCAAAGCATACCGCACAAAAGAAGATTTACAACAGGCTGTGGATATTCTTTTAGGCATAGACGAGGACACCGCAGAATAAGGCATAAAACCGCCTGTCTGCCATTTTAATTATAACAGTATAAATTATCGGGGGATTTACCTTTTACTTTGTATCGCCTTTGCGATCGGGTGAGCGACCCGAAAAACCTTTAATATTATTGAAGGCACAAAAGATACTGTTTTCTGTCTGTTGGTAATTCGGCTGAAACTGTCGCAGAGTTTCAAACATTCGGAACATCTAACCGAGATGTATCACTCTTTCGTGTCAAAATTACGAAAAGAGGACATCACTATGAAAAAAATAAAAGTCAAACACAAAAATAAAAAAAGGCGTAAAAAACCAGACCACGTAGAAGTGGTCGAAAAAACGGTATCAAGTTAGATTATTCG
>JABLTO010185341.1_pt1 | contig 18618 bp, 18 predicted proteins | sample 7160091 | NCBI WGS metagenome assembly JABLTO01 (sample SAMN14651225, study PRJNA627086) | human gut metagenome | isolation source: feces | host: Homo sapiens
CTGCTGATGGTCCTATGCCTCAAACAAGAGAGCACATCTTACTTGCTAGACAAGTTGGTGTTAAATATATAGTTGTATATTTAAACAAATGTGATATGGTAGACGATCCAGAATTATTAGAATTAGTTGAAATGGAAGTTAGAGACTTATTATCAGAATATGGTTTCCCAGGAGACGAAATTCCAATTATAAAAGGTTCTTCATTAAAAGTATTAGAAAGTACATCTACAAATCCAGATGACGAAGTATATGCTCCAATGAAAGAATTAATGGCTGCTGTTGATAGTTATATACCAACACCAGAAAGACCAGTAGATCAACCATTCTTAATGCCTATCGAAGACGTATTCACTATCACAGGTAGAGGTACAGTTGTTACAGGTAGAGTAGAAAGAGGAGTTGTTAAAGTTCAAGACGAAGTTGAAATCGTTGGACTTTCAACAGAAAAGAGAAAAACAGTTGTTACTGGTGTAGAAATGTTCAGAAAATTATTAGACCAAGCAGAAGCTGGAGACAACATTGGTGTTCTATTAAGAGGTATTGAAAGAAAAGACGTTGAAAGAGGTCAAGTTCTTGCAAAACCAGGAACAATACATCCACATACAAAATTCACATCACAAGTATATGTATTAACAAAAGAAGAAGGTGGAAGACATACACCATTCTTCAATGGATACAGACCACAATTCTACTTCAGAACAACAGATGTTACAGGTGTTATTGAATTAGCAGCTGGAACAGAAATGGTTATGCCAGGAGATAACATCGACATGACAATCGAATTAATTACTCCAATCGCTATCGAAAAAGGATTAAGATTCGCTATTCGTGAAGGTGGAAGAACAGTTGGTTCAGGAGTTGTAGCTGATATTATCGAATAATATATAAATATAGAGAAGAAGCGTTTTAAACGCTTCTTTTTTGGTAAAACAAAAGAATTTATCAAAAAACATTGAAATAAAAATTTATTTAATATAAAATAATAACATAGAAAATTTTAGGGGGGATAAAATGGAAGAAAAGAAAACAATAAAAATAAGTATTACTACATTATTTTTAGTATTAGCAATTTTTGCAATAATTGTAATGGGAGTATTTATAATAAAAATTAATAAACAACAAGAAGAACAAATAGAATCCAATAAAGAGCTAAAAGAGGAAATAAATAAGCTAAAAACAGACAACAATGTTGAAAACAACACAAATAATGAAACAGAAAATAATACTACTAACAATTCAACAACAGAAAGTTTGGCAAACACTGCTAGCTTTACAGATAGTGAAGTAAAAAAATCTCTAGAAGAATATTTGAATTTAATGGGATATAAACATGGAAGCAAATTATCTATATTAGTACCTTTAAATTTAATGAACGAAGAAAGTATAGCAAATTTAGAAGAATCTGGTGAAGCAGAGGTAAATACTGGAGTAAAATATGATAAATTTAAAAATCAAATTTTAAATTATATATCAAATAATTGCTTCGACAATACATTTAATGATGATTATATAAACAAAAATGGAACATTATATGTTAAAAACGAAGATGGTTCTGGCGATAGTTACAATGTAAAAAATATTTCAAAAATTTCAGATAATAGCTATAAAGCCGAAATTGAAAATGATGCTTATGATGAAGTAATTACAGATACGATTAATTTTAAAATTACAAACAATAGCAATGGAAAATGTGTAATAGATGAATGTGATATAAAATAAAACTCTTTGGAGTTTTATTTTTTTATGTTATTTTATATGGATTATAAAAAATGAAATATGTAGGAGTGGACAATATTTTTTATTATAGAATAATTAGTCAAAATACTTGCTTTTTTTATAAAATAATAATAAAATTAAAAAATCGAAATATATATGAAATATAAAACAAAAAGGAGACTTAAATTATGAAAATACTTCTTGATGCTATGGGTGGAGATAATGCACCAGATGCAAATATTAAAGGAGCAGTAAAAGCAATAAAAGATGTAGAAGATACAACCGAGGTTATACTTGTAGGAAATAAAGATATTATCAATGAAAAAATAAAAGAATTTTATGGAAAAAATGATATTTCTGAAATATCACCAAAATTAAAAATACATCATACAACAGAAACAATAGAAATGGAAGATATACCAACAGTTGCAATAAAACACAAAAAAGATTCATCAATGGTTGTAGGTTTTAATATGCTAAAACAAGGAGAAGGCGATGTATTTATATCAGCTGGAAACTCAGGAGCATTGCTTACTGGAGCAACACTTATAGTAGGAAGAATAAAAGGTGTAGATAGACCAGCACTAGCTGGAATACTTCCTTCTTATAAAAGTAGATTAGTTTTAATGGATTGTGGTTCAAATACAAATTGCAAGCCAATTAATTTATTACAATTTGCTAAAATGGCAAGTATATACTTACGCAATACATTTGGAAAAGAAAATCCAACAGTAGGTTTATTAAATATTGGAACAGAAGAAACAAAGGGAAATGAATTAATAAAAGAAAGTTATAATTTAATAAAAGAAAAAGCAAAAGAAGAAAATATTAATTTTGTTGGAAATGTAGAAGGAAGAGATGCCTTTACAGGAAAACTAGATATTTTAGTTGCAGATGGATTTACAGGAAACATATTTCTAAAAACAGTTGAGGGAGTAGGAAAACTTGTAAAGAAATCATTAAAAGATAATATAAAGAAAAATATATTTAGAACAATAGGTGCTATACCAGCATTGCCTGTAATAAATGGGTTATCAAAAGAAATGAGCTATAAAGAATATGGAGGAGCGTTATTCTTAGGAGTAAAGAAACCAGTTGTAAAAGCACATGGAAGTAGTGATGAAAAATTATTTGAATTTACAATAAAACAAGCAGAACAATTCGTTAAAAATAAAGCAGTTGAAAAATTAACAGAAGAATTTGAAAAATAAAAATAGAATAATCGGTCGAAATGTATTGACAATTATTACAACTTATAATATAAACTTGCTATAGTAAAAATACTAAAATAATTTTATACAATTTGCAAAAGCAAAAGGGGGTGAACTTAAAGTAATGAGTTCAGAAGAAGTATTTGAAAAAGTAAAAGCTATAATAGTAGAACAATTAGGAGCTGCAGAAGCTTCAGTTACACTAGAGGCATCTTTTATAGATGACTTAGGTGCAGACTCTCTAGATATAGTAGAATTAATAATGGCATTAGAAGAAGAATTTGATATGGAAATTCCAGATGCTGATGCAGAAAAAATAGTAACTGTAAATGATGTAGTTGAATACATAAAAGAAAATGCATAAGCAGTTAAAAAATAAATAATATAAAAACATATTGTAAAATAAAAATTACAATATGTTTTTTTCGTACATTTTTTATTTTAAAAAGAGAAATATAAAGTTGTTTTTTAATTATAGAAAAATTTATTTAAAAGTATTGAAATAAAAGTTTATTTAATATAAAATAAAAATGTAAAATTTAATTATTGTAAGCACTGTACTTCGTGCCTATAATAAAAACAAAAGAAGGAGAAGATTTAATATGAAAAAAATGCCGAAAAAGAGAAAAATAATATTAAAAATATTCGGTAAAATAAAATCAAACATTCAAACATCCAACCTCAAACATCCAATCTCCTACAAACCAACATCTAATACTGCAATAACATTAATCGCTCTAATAATAACAATAATCGTATTATTAACTTTAGCAGGTGTAACCTTGAATATGATAATGGGGGAAAATGGAATAATAAAAAAGGCGCAAATATCTAAAGAAAAAACAAATGAAGCACAAATTGAGGAAGAAAAAAATTTACAAAGTTTAGAAAATAAAGTTAATGATTATAATACAAGAGAACAAATTACAATAGAAAAGGAAGAATATGAAAAATTAAAGAAAAAAGGAACTTGGGAACTATTAGCGTCAACAACTTCTCAAAATGAAACAGAGTTAGATGTAAAAGATTTAAATCAGTATAATTCTGTTATTCTTATATGCTATAATAGTTATAATAATTTAGTAGCATCAACCGAAATTTCTGTTGATTTATTAAAGAAGCAAGGAGAAAATAGCTTTTTTGTAAATTATAATAATACTGCTCCATATGTTGCTTATTGTTACTATAAGAGCGATACATCAGTAGTAATGAGATGTGTAAATAATTCTACTACAAAAGCAGAATTATATGGAATATATTAAACTATATAAAAAAGAAATAAATTATAGGTTTATTTCTTTTTTTCTTGCAAATTTTTTATTTTAGTATATAATGTAAACATAAAAAATGCTATTTTAATTTATAGAACTGAGGTGAATAATATGGATTTTTCAAAATTAGAAGATAGCATAGGGTATAAATTTAATAATATTAATCTTTTAAAACAGGCTTTAACACATTCTTCTTATGCATATGAACAGAAGGTTGAGAGCTATGAAAAACTTGAATTTTTAGGAGATAGTATTTTAGAATTTGTATCTAGTGAATTTTTGTATAGAAATTATGATAACTTAAAAGAAGGAGAAATGACTAAAGTTAGAGCAAGTGTTGTATGTGAAGAAAGCTTATCTAAAGTTTCAAAAATGCATAATTTTAGTGATTTCTTATTATTAGGAAAAAGTGAAATTTTAAACAATGGGTCTCAAAGAAAAGCAGTGTTAGAAGATACTTTTGAGGCAGTGGTTGCGGCAATATACTTAGATGGAGGTCTTGAACCTGCTAAAAAGTTTATAATAGATAATTTAAAAGATAGCATAGAAATTTCTAGTAAAAGTGTTGGAATGAAGGATTATAAAACAGTTTTACAAGAAATGTTACAAGTAAATGGTAATGTTAATATAAAATATACAATTATAAAAGAAGAAGGACCAGATCACGATAAAAAATTTACGGCTAAAGTGGAATGTGAAGGAAAATATTTAGCAATTGGGGAAGGAAGCTCTAAAAAACATGCTGAAATGGAAGCTGCAAAAAAAGCAATAGAAATATTAAAAAAATGAAAGGAGGAAAATATGAAAAAAACTTACATTTTACCGATAGAATTAAAGGAAACAATAGAGAGAGAAAAAGATATTTTTTCTAGTTCAACTGGAATAAAATTGCAGGAAAAACAGATAACAGCTAAAGATGTTGTAGATATAATTGAGAAAAATTTAAAAGAGATAGAAAATAATAATATTGAAATTTCATTTGAAGGAGAATATTTTACTAAATTAGACTTAGATAAACAAGAGGAATTACTTTCAAGCGTATTACCATATATTAAGGAAAATAAAATATCAAATATTATAATAAAAACATTACCACAAAATATTACAAAACAAAATTTGAAAATACTAAGAAAATACAAAGTAAAAACTATAAAAATGGAAGTAGCTTCTTTAAGCAATTATCTATTGAAAAGAGCACAATTTTCTTTTACATATGAAGAAATAAAAAGAGCAACAAAATTAATAAAAAGATTCGGTTTTTATTTAATATATAAAATATATATAGGTTTACCAGAAGCAACAAAATTAGATGAGATAAATACTGCAAAATTAATATGTAAATTAAAACCAAAATGTGTTGAAGTTTACCAAGTATCAATTAAAGAAAAAACAAAAATTGCTCAAGAATTCGAAAAAGGTGAATATGAAGAATTAACAATAGTTCAGAGTATAGAAAGAGCAAAAGAAATATTTTATATACTAACACACAAAAAAATAGCAGTTGAAATTATGAATAATGTTGCATATGAAGAATTTAAAAATAGAGTAGAATCAGGTATATGGTTTGATACTATTGTAGATAAAATAAAACAATACAATGTAAAAGTTAAAGAAGTAGAAATAGAGGTAAATCCACAAAATTTTGAAAACGCTATAGGATTTGAAAACGAAAACATAGAAAAATTAAAAGAATATTATAATGTTGATTCTAAAGTTGTTACGAACGAAGAAATTAAGCCAGGGAAAATAGAAATAAATATAAAGAAAAAATTTACAGATTTTTTAGAAGTATAATTATAAAGTGCATTAAAAAGCCTTATATTGCTAATAATAGCAATATAAGGTGATTTTTATGAATACAGAAAATATTAAAGTTTTTTTTATAGATATTATTGAAGTTATTTTTGGGGCTGCAGTAGTGGCATTGGGAATATCTATGTTTTTATTACCATGTAAGCTTTCAACTGGTGGGATAGCTGGATTAGCAACAATATTATATTATTTATTTAAAATTCCTATGGGAATTACAAATATTGTTTTAAATGTTCCTTTATTTTTATTTTCTGGATATAAAATAGGAAAATCTTTTTTTGCTAAATCTGTTGTAGGAACTATTAGTTTATCTATTTTTATGGATATATTTGATAAATTAAATACAATAACAGCAGATAGTTTTTTAGCGTGCATATATGGTGGAATAATTGTAGGAATTGGAACTGCAATTATATTAAGAGCAAATGGTTCAACTGGAGGAAGCGAGCTAGTAAGTAATATTATAAAAGAATATAATTCCAATATGCGAATAAGTAATGTTATTGTTATTATAGATGTGATTGTTGTGGTATTGAATATTATCTTTTTTAAAGAAATAGAAATTGGTTTATATTCTGCAATATCTATATATTTAATGGGAAAAGTAATAGATATTTTATTTGAAGGAATTTATTTTACTAAACTTATTTTTATCATTTCAGAAAAAAATGAAGAAATAGCTATAAAAATTGGAGAAAACATAAAAAGAGGAACAACAGGGTTGTTTGGGAAGGGAATGTATACAAATAAGGAAAAGATTATACTAATGTGTGCCGCAACAAGAGGAGATGTATTTAAGGTAAAAACAGCGGCTAAAAAAATAGACCCTCAGGCATTCATTATAATTTCAAATGCTAGAGAGGTCTTTGGAATGGGCTTTAAAAAGTAAATTTAATCTCTTGAGAAGTCTTCTTTTTCATCTAAAGAAGAACCTTTATAATTAGAAGCTTCGTTTGTTAAAGAAATAAAAACATTAGATAAAAAGCGCTTTTTAGCATTTATATCATTTGGAGCATTTGGTATAGTTTCTAAAAATTGGTTTACACATTGTAAAATTTCTTTATCAAAAGCTAAAATAGAGTCTGAACTTGTTAAAATTTTATGTTTTATTTTATCTTTACTCTTATTACAATCAACTTTCAATTTTTCTAAGGAATTATTAAAAATATCTGGGGTGCTTTTTTGAAAATTAGGATTTATAGAATAACCAAATTTTAAAATATCTTCTTTAGAATTATTCAGTGAATTTATAATATTTTTTATTTCGTTTTCAGATATTTCTTGTGATTTTTCAACTATAGTTAAATAATTTCCACCGCCTAAGTCGATTAAAAAATTATCTAAATCATCAAAAGTAAAGTTTGAATTATTAAATAGAGAAATATCTGATAAGTGAGATTTTAAGGCATTAGCAGAGGTTGATAACCTTTTATCTGTATAATCGTGGCCATAGGCTGTATTAGAAGTTTTTACGCCAACGTTGCTAAAGTAAATAGCTTCATATTCAGAAGCGGAATTGCATATTTTATTCACTAAAAAGTGATTTAAGTAGCTTTTTCCGTATAACTGAGAAATGGGATTTCTAATTAATTGATTTGATAGTTCTTTACTAGATGAATTTATGTTTAACAAATCTTTGTAAGATAAATTATTTAATTGACTATTAAAATCTTCATTATTAGATAGTAAATTATGTAATAAATTTGCAGATTCCTTAGAAAGTTTTTGAGTATATGAAACAATATGAGGTGAATCAATTTCTATATTTTTTTTATGTTCTATTAAAGTTCCAAGTTCTTCAATAATAAATAGAGATTCACTTTTTAAATCCTTTGCAGTGTAATTAAAGGAGTCTGAGAGTCTTAAATCTGCAACATAATTTTTTATTGCACTTGAAATACTATGATTTAAATTTTTCCATAATTTATCGGAATTGTTAGTATCTAAATTAATATTATTTAATTCTACATCGTTGAGAATTTCTATTACTTTTCTTTTACTTTTTATATTATTTACTTTTTGTTCTGCATTATAAGATAACTTGCAAACTGAAGGACTTTCTTTAGAATCTTCAATACCAAAAGTAATTGTAAGACCACTTGTTGAATTTCTATAAGTATATAAATTTTTGTCTATAATTTTCTTATAGTAAGTTGCTTGTTCCTTTGTACATTCTGTAAGTATAATAGAAAACTCATCACCAGCAACACGAGAAATTATTGCTTTTTGTGGTAATGAATATTTTATTACTTTTAAAGCATTATACAAGGCTTTATCTCCAGCTTCTTTACCAAAAATGTTATTAATAGTGTTTAATTTATCAAAATCACCAAACATAAAGGCATATGGTTTAGAATAATGGTTAAATTTATTTAGAATTATTTCTTTATAGTATTGTCTTGAAAATATGTTTAGATTTTTATATTCATGGCAATACATAAACTTTTTTATTTGTTCTAATTGCTTTAAACTACTTTTTCTTAACAAAATTTCATTCATAATATTCTACCTCTGTTCAGTATTTTAACATAACAATAAACATTTATCAATTAACAGTTAAAAGAATTTTTATGTATTCATATACAATTAATATCAATAAAATATATAATAATAAAATTATTGCCATCAAACAACATTATATGTTAAAATTTGAAGGAGGAGATATTTTTATGGAAGAACAAAGTTATATTTTAGAAAATATAAATTCATTTAATTTAATAGATATTTTCGAGTGTGGACAATGCTTCAGATGGAATAAAGAAGATGATGAAAGCTATACAGGAGTAATTGAAAACAATGTTTTAAATGTAAAAAGTATTGAAAATAAAATTATATTTAAAGGAATTTGCAAAGGAAATATACAAGATATAGTAACAAAATATTTTGATTTAAACAGAGATTATACTAAAATAAAAGATAAATTATCAAAAATAGATTCATATATGAAAAATAGTATAGAGTATGGAGAAGGAATACGAATTTTAAATCAAGATTTATGGGAAACTATTATATCTTTTATAATTTCGGCAAACAATAATATTCCCAGAATTAAAGGCATAATAGAAAGATTATCTGAAAATTATGGTAATGAAATTATATGGAATGGAAAAAAATATTACACATTTCCTACACCAGAAGAGTTAAGAAATGTAAGTGTAGAAGAATATAGAAAATTAGGCTTAGGTTTTAGAGATATAAGAGTGTATGAAACTACAAAAATGATATTAAATAAAGAAGTTGATTTAAAAAAATTATTTAATGAAGACACAGAGACAGTTAGAGAAGAACTTTTAAAATTTTCTGGAGTAGGGCCTAAAGTTGCAGATTGTATATTATTGTTTTCAACCCTTAAAAGATTTGAGGTTTTCCCTATAGATGTATGGGTTAGGAGAGTAATGAACGATTTATACATAAAAAATGAAGATGAGAAAAAAGTTAGTAAAAAACAGATTTTAGAAATAGCAGATCAAAAATATGGAAACTTAGCAGGAATAGCTCAACAATATTTATTTTATTGGAGAAGAGAAAAAGAGGCATAAATTTTATTGTACAAGCATATACTAATAATAGTAATTTTTAGTATAGGAGAAAATTTATGGAAGAAGATTTCGTAAAAGAATATAAAATAAAAGAATTAACAGCAAAGGATAAAGATAAAGATATAATAAAAAATGTTATAAAAGCAAAAGCCGAATTAGAATGTGCAATAAATAACTTTGAATATGCAGAAAACGATTTAATAGATTATTTTTCATACCAAATAAAAGCAAATCAAGCAAAGTTAGATTATTTATTAAAAAAGGCAAAAAAAAGAGGGATTTTACTAAGTATGATAGAAGAAATAGAAATGAAAACTAAAAAAGCAATGTAAAAAAGCGGAATTTATTCCGCTTTTTTACATTATAGGAAATTTTTTATTGTAGTGGTCGACGCCTCTATCGACCAGCTTATTTTTTTATATTCCAACTTGATGTAAGAAATTAGATTTATTATGTTATTCTACTGTTACAGACTTGGCGAGATTTCGTGGTTTATCTACATCTAATCCTTTTTCTTTTGTAATATAATATGCAAGTAATTGAAGCGGAATTATAGATAAAACAGGGGAATATATAGAATCTATTTCTGGTATAGATATTACAAAGTCAAAATTTGTTTTATCTAAAGGCATATTTGTTACAACAAAGCTTTTGGCACCTCTTGTTATAACTTCTTGAATATTACTTACTGTTTTTTCTACTAAATTAGGGTCTGTTAAAATACTTACAACAGTAGTTCCATTTTCTATTAATGCAATAGGACCATGCTTTAATTCACCAGCTGCAAAGCTTTCAGAATGAATGTATGAAATTTCTTTTAATTTTAAGGAAGCTTCCATAGAAACAGTGTAATCTATTCCTCTACCAATAAAAAATACATCTTTTTCTTTATATATTTTTTGTGCAAACTTTTGCAAATCTTTTGAGTTTTTTAAGACGATTTCTGCTTTTTCCGGTAAAGATAATAGTTCTTTTTTTAGTTCAGTTATTTTATCTTTTGAAAGACTTCCCAATATTTCTGCGAAATACAATGCCATAATGTTTAATAAAACAACTTGAGATGTATATGCCTTTGTTGAAGCAACAGCAATTTCTGGACCTGCATGTGTATATACAAAATAATCTGCTTCTCTTGTTATTGAGCTTTCAATTACATTTGTTACTGCAATTGTTTTTGCATTTTTGGATTTTGCAAGTTTAAGAGCAGCAATAGTATCAGCTGTCTCTCCAGATTGACTTATATAAATGCAAAGAGTTCTTTCGTTAATTAATGGATTTCTATATCTAAACTCTGAAGCAACATCTACACAAACTGGTATATTTAAAAAGTGTTCGAAATTTGCTTTAACAGCAAGACCAGCATGCATTGCAGTTCCACAAGCTACTATATAAATTTGATTTATAGTACTTAAAAAATTTTTATCTAAGTTCAAACCATCAAAAGCGATAGAGCTACCATTTAAAGATGTTCCTATAGTTTCTCGGATAGCTTTTGGTTGTTCGAAAATTTCTTTTAACATATAATCTTCAAAATTACCTTTATCTGCACTATCTGCTGCAAGTTCTACACTTTCAGATTTTTTTGTTAATTTATTTAAATCAAAATCATAAAATTCTATGTTATCTTTTGTAATAACTGCATATTCTTTATCATTTAAAAAATAGAAGTTATTTGTAAAAGATATTAAAGCAGGAATGTCAGATGAAATAAAAGTTTCACCTTCTTTTGTACCTATTACTAAAGGACTATCTTTTCTTGTAACTATTAATGTATCTGGAGCATTTTTGCTTATAACTTCTAAGGCATAACTTCCTTTTAAATCTTTACAAGCTAAATTAACAGCTTTCAAAAAAATATTGTTCTTTTCAGATAATAGAGAATTTCTATTGTTTAATGTAGGGGTAGACGTTTCTAGCTGCCCGTATGGAAAAGACAATTTTTCATAATAATAGTGAATTAAATTTGGAATAGTTTCCGTATCTGTATCAGAGTAAAAAGTGTAATTTTTACTCTCTAAAAAATCTCTTAATTCCTTATAATTCTCAATAATTCCATTGTGAACAACAGAAAAAGTTTTAGTATTATCCATATGAGGGTGAGCATTTTCTTTAGAAGGCTTTCCATGAGTTGCCCATCTTGTATGTGCAATGCCAAGAGTTCCGTTTAAAGATTCAATTCCTTCTAAATTTTCAAGGTTTGCAACCCTGCCTTTATCTTTTTTTACAATAATATTAGCACTTTCCATAACAGAAATACCTGCAGAATCATAACCTCTGTATTCTAATTTTTTTAGTCCATTAATTAAAATTGGACAAGCATTTTTGTTACCATTGTAACCAACAATACCGCACATAAGCGTACCTCCTTAAGCTTTTACATTATTATATTACAACTAGTGTGAAAAATAAGCAAGTACAAAAATAAAATAATAAACTAGAAAAATTTTAATGCAAAAAAATATAAAAATTACAAAAAAATATTTTTTCTATTATATGTGTTAATTCGCAAAGAAATTTTAGTATAAAAATATATTTAAATAAATTATTATAAGTGTTATAATTGTGGAAAAAAAGGAGGTAATTATAAGGATTTAACAATTGATGTAGAAAATTATAAACTTAATATAAGAGCAGCAGGAGTTATAATTCATAATGGAAAAGTATTGGTACATAGAAATATTAATTCAGATCATTATGCTTTAATAGGAGGAAGAGTTGAAATTGGAGAAGGTTCTGCAGATACAGTAAAAAGAGAGATTCAAGAAGAACTTGGAAAAGAAATAGAATTAACAGGTTATATAGCAACTATTGAAAACTTTTTTGAAATGAAAGGGCATAAATATCATGAAATCTTATTCGTACATAAAGCTGAATTTATAGATGACGAAGATAAAAAAATAGAATATACAATGAAAAATATTGAAGGAAAAGACTATTTACAATATGAATGGCTAGATATAAATAAAATTGATGAATATCCACTAGTACCAGGAACTATAAAAGAAGTTTTAAAGGAAAATAAATTTCCAACACATAAAATAAATAATGACTTGAAATAAAAAAGGAGAAATATGAAAGTATTAACAATAAGACAACCTTGGGCAACATTAATAATGCAAGGTTATAAAAGATTTGAATTTAGAAGTTGGCAAACCAAATATAGAGGAGATTTATTAATACATGCTGGAAAAGGAATAGATAAAGAAGCAATGAAAAGGCTCGCTAAATATATTCCAAAAGATATGCCAACTGGAAAAATATTAGGAAAAGTAACATTAGTAGATTGTGTGAAAATATCATCAGAATTTAAAGAGAGATTATTAAAAGAGAATAAAGACATATACACAGAAAGCTCTTTCAAAGAAAATTATGGCTGGCAACTCGAAAATATAGAAGTATTTGATAAGCCAATAGAAGCAAAAGGCAAGTTAAGCTTGTGGGAGTATGATATATGAAAAGTAATGAAGAAAATAATATTTTAGAAGAATATAATTTATATGAAGCTAAAAAGATTTTTCTAGATAATAAAAGTTGGAAAGGAAATGATTTAGCTTGGATAATGGATGATAAATCTGTTTGTTTGTCAGAACATGGAGACGGTGGCCCATATTTTATAAATGAAATAGACTTACCAATATTTTGGTAGAGATTCAATCAATAATAGAACACAACAATACAGGAATCAGAAAAATTCCAGGGACAGTTTTAAAAAATTCCAAAACTGGAGAAATTGTATATACTCCACCAGAAACAGAAAAAGAAGTTAGAGAATATTTGAAAAATTTAGAAGAATATATAAATACTGATGATATGATAGATCCTCTAATAAAAATTGCAATTATCCATTATCAATTTGAATCAATTCATCCATTTTATGATGGCAACGGAAGAACAGGGAGGATATTAAATATTTTATATTTAGTATTAAAGGATTTATTAGATAGTCCAATTCTATATTTAAGTAGGTACATTAACGACAATAAACAAACATATTACAAATTATTTAAAGAGGTAAGAGAAACAAATAATTTTGAAGAGTGGATTATATATATATTAATTGGAATTGAAGAAACTGCAGAAGAAACGATGAAATTAATTAAAGACATTCAAGTTGAAATGGAAAAATATAGTGAAGAATTGAAAGAAAAATTGCCTAAGATATATAGTAAGGAACTATTAGAAGGGCTATTTTTCGAAGTTTATACAAAAATAAATTATATTGAAAATATATGTGGAGTTACAAGAAAAACGGCAATGTCATATTTAAGTCAATTAGAAGAAGCGGGATTCCTTTCATCAGAAAAAATAGGAAGAGACAGAATATATAAAAATGACAGATTAATTAATTTATTAAAAAAGTAAATAAAAGGGTGAGGAGATGAATAATTATTTATTCTTAACAAATGAGGGATATACATATCAACCAGATTCAGAGAGCATTGAACCAGATTGTGAAAATTCACAATTAATTGGCATATCATCTGGTAATACTCAAGAAGAAGCATTCAAGAATTTGATAAATGAAAAAGAATACCTAAGACAGTTTAATTTTAATGAAATATATTGTTATGAATTAGTAAAAAATTACGAGGAGAGTAAAAGGTATTTTTCTAATATCGGAATAAAGTCAAAAAACTTTCGGTATTAGTTGTTACAATTTGTCGAAATTTATATTTTTTTACAAGTTTCGACAAATTTCGCAATAATAAGATATTATAATAAAAAAGGGGATTATATATGGAAAATCTTCAATTAAATATATTTAAAATTAAGGATGAAAATAATATTGATGAAATTGAAATGATAATAAAAGAGCAAATGAAAAACAAAAGAACAAAGAGAATCTTTAACAAAGATATAGAATTAAATGGAGTTAGATATAATTTTGACTTTTTCTTCTACATGACAAGTAACGAAAACAAAAAAATAGACTGGTATGAAAAAATAAAAGATATTTTTAAAATAGAAGATGATATAACAAAAGATATTTATTCCGGATATGGCATCCTCTTAATTTATAACGACAATATAAAATATGTGGTTTCCTTTGGTAGAGCAATGTATTTACTAGATAAATATATAGATTGGAATTTTGGATTAGAGATGGCATCTAAAATGTTAGATAGAAACGCCATAAATGCTCAATCTTCTAAGTATTTTTCATTAAGTAAAAATAAATCTTTAGTAGTATATAATAATGGATCTTTTAATACTGAAGTTGGAGAATCAGTGGATTTAATAACTGCTAATATAACAGAAATTGGCAATCACTCAAGGATAAATGATTTAAATAATTATATCAATAATAGAGTAGCGTTTTCTTCATGTGTAAAAACAATTGTAAAACTAGAAGAAATAAAATTTAGTGATTTAGTGACTATCATAAGTGATATAGATATAATATATAGAAAATATCCTGAGAGAATTACAATACCAAAATTAGTATTTTTAAAAAATGATGACATAATGATAGAAAAATTAAAAGAGAAGGTAAATAAAGAAATATTAAAGGAAGATGATAATACTAATATATCATTATGTTTATATACAGTTCTAGATTCAGAAATAACCTTGCTAGAAGATATCGAAAAGTATGAATTATATTATTCTAGATGTAGTCAAGAATACGATAATCTATCAATAGAAGATATTAGAGATTTTATGAATAAGTATATGATAACTGATATAGAAAAAATTAATTTAAGAATTAATTACATGGATAGAGATAGAATTATAAAATTATATAAGTTGCTTGATTATACAACAGAAATAGAAGGAGATAGAAATTTTTACTGCTTATATAATGGAAGATGGGCTAAATTTAATCAAAATTACGTAGACAAAATTAAAAATGAAATAATAGAAATAAATAAAAGAATTGAATATGAACCAAAATACGATTTGGATTTAAAAGAAAATGAAGAAACTATACAAAAGGATTATAAAGATATGTTAACTTATTTAAATTCACCTGACTTAACTTTAAATGAAGATACAAGAGAAAAGTTATATAGAGAGTTTGTCTATAATTATAATTTAAGTAAAAAAATAAATGGAACTCTATTGGATAGAAAACAATTTAATGGAATAGAGATCTGTGACATATATGCTAATAATGAATTGATACATACAAAGATAGGAGCGCCTGGAGAATTTAATGAATGTATTAATCAATCAATTATAGGAATGGAAACATGGAATACAAATAAAGAAGAAATTAAGAATAAATTAAATATAAAAAATGTTGACACTGTTACATTATTGCTAATTACACAAAATCAAAAAGTTTTAAAAAGTAGAGATGTAAATGAATTTTCTTCTTTAAGATTTAAACTTAACCTTATAGAATGGTATTCAAAAGTTGATTTAATAGGAAAGAAAAGTAGAGTAATAATAGCAAAGTTGAAATAAAAGGAGAAAATAAAATGAAATACATATTTATAGATACTAATATATATATTTATTGTGCATTAATAACAAAAGGAAACTATACAACACAGACAATTGATGCATTAAATAAAGCAATAAATACAAAAGAAACAAAATTACTTATGCCAGAGATAATAAAATTAGAATTTGAAAAAAAGGCAAATAATATACTAGAAAATGACGTCATAAATAATATAAATAAATTGAAAAAAGAGATACAAAATATATCTTTTCCAGAATATTTAGGAGAAGAAAAAAGCAAGATAGAGAATAATATAGATAAATTGTTAGAAAAAAGAAAAGAAAATTTAAAAAGAGTAAGTAATAATATAATTAAAGACATAGAAGAAAATGAAAATACCATATTAATAGAGTTAAATAATGATATATTTTTAAAAGCCTATAAAAGAGCATTGCGAGGAGACAAACCATATAATGGACAGGTATGTAACAATTGTGGGAATACAGAATATTTAATAAATGCAGATTGTATCATTATTGAAAGCTTAATAGACTTTTTTAAAAAGATAAAAATAGGAAAAAGTGACGAATTAGTTTTTTGCAGTAATAATACTAAAGATTTTGCACAATTTAATCAAGAAGAGAAAGTACATGAATTGCATGAAAATATACAAAGAGAAATGAAACTAAAAATAAAATATTATAATAATTTGCCAGAGCTATTAAAAAAAGAATTTGAAAGTAAAATTGATAATGTAGAGATAAAAGAAATTAAAAATATAGAATTAGATTCAATAGTAACTAATATTTTGCGCAATCTTGGAGTGCCTGCACATATAAAAGGATATCAATATTTGAGAGAAGCTATAATAATGGTTGTAAACGATATTGAAATTATAAATAGTATCACAAGAAATCTATATCCAGAAATAGCTAAGAAATTTCATACTACATCAATAAGTATAGAAAGAGCTATAAGAAATGCAATAGAAACTTCGTGGGGCCATGGAAATATAGAGACAATAGAAGAAATTTTTGGATATACTATATCAGAAACAAAAGTGAAGCCGACAAATTCAGAATTTATAGCCATGATAGCTGACAAGTTGAGACTTGAATTAAAAATGTTATAGAATACACATTTAAATATGTGTATTTTTTATATCTTTAAGAAACGGTTTCTTTGTCACACATTGGTCACACTCTCCACAAAAACACCCAAATTCAAACACAATTTAACACAAATAAAAAGTCACTAATATCGCCAATTAACTTACTCTAACAAGACTAAACACAAATATACACAACTCATCAATATCAGCACTTACGGGCTCATAACCCAAAGGTCGTAAGTTCGAGTCTTACCCCCGCAACCAAAAATTTTATTAGAGTCGCAAGAGATTGTGGACTCTTATTTTTTGCTCATTTTAAGTTACATAAAATGAATTGGGCACCATTTGGGCACAAATCTATATAAAAAGGTTTTTTGGTAAACCTTGAATTTTCGATATTTATAAATATATTTGATTAAATTCTATTTGAAATAAAATAAAAAAGATTCTGCTTAAATATAAAATATTAAATTGTGAAATTAATTAAAAGTATTTAAGCAGAAACTGTTATGTCTTGATTTACTTCTTTATTATTATAATTTTTCATAGAATTTTTTTCCTTTCAATTTTTTGTATAAATTTATGTGATAAGCATCTAATTGGCTTTAAAATATTTTTTTGTATCTTCCCTATAAAGAAGATTATCAAGTTTATCTGATGCCTCTCTGTCCATTCTCGCAAATGCATGGGCATAGATATTTAATGTTGTAGATGTTTGAGCATGTCCTAATCTATTACTAACAGTTCTAACATCTAATCCTTGTGCAATAAGCAAAGTTGCATGTGTATGGCGTAAGCCATGAAATGTAATATGTGGCAAGTTTTTATCTTCTAGGAACTGCCTAAACCATTTTGTAATTGTATCTGGATGCATAGGAGAACCATCCCATTGTACAAATAATCGATTTGTATTTTGCCATTTGTCTCCTAATTTTAATCTTTTTTCTGATTGTTTTCTTTTGTAATCTTTTAAAAGTTTAGTAATTGAATCAGGGATGCTAATAACCCTGTTTGACGTTTCAGTTTTAGGATCTTTTGTATAGATACCAATAGAAGAAACATATTGACTAGCCTGTCTTACAGTAATTGAAGAATTTTTTAAGTCTACATCTTGCCATTCTAATCCTAAAACTTCTCCACGTCTTAATCCTGTGAAAATTGTTAAAAGGATAATGACTCGAAACTTTAATTCTTCACTTTCCAATGCCTTAATTAATGCAATTGTTTGTACATCATCATAGAAATTAATACTTGGCTTTTTAGCTTTAGGTGGTCTTACCCTTGATGCAGGATTGTATGGAATCATTTGCCAATATACTGCTTGTTGTAACATAGAATGTAATAATCTGTGATGTTCCAGTACAGTTTTTGAAGATAACTTATGTTTAATATTTTTTCTAATATATGTTGATTCACTTAATTCTTGATATAAATACATTAATTGCATTGGTTGAATTTTGTCTAAATACATGTTGCCGAGATAGGGGAGAATCCTTGATTTTAACATACTTTTATATCTTTCATAGGTTTTAGGGGATAAATTTGGAATAGCATAATTGTTAATCCA
>JABLTO010087113.1_pt1 | contig 18552 bp, 22 predicted proteins | sample 7160091 | NCBI WGS metagenome assembly JABLTO01 (sample SAMN14651225, study PRJNA627086) | human gut metagenome | isolation source: feces | host: Homo sapiens
TATTTTCAGGTTTATTTAATGCTTTTTGACTTGATTCATAATCAATAAATACCATATTTTCACTAAAGTCTGATGATAAGCCAGTATATTTTTCTTGTTTTTTACCTGAAAAGATTCCAATTATCTCAAACTCATATTCCATTTTATTTTCATTGTTATTATAATCAATCAATTCAAGTTTAATTTTATCATTAATATTTAGTTTATTTTTTTCTGCAAGTTCCTTATGAATAAGAATTTTTCCTCTATCATTATTATTAATATGTCTGCCTTTTATAATAGTGAAAATACCACTATTGAATAAATTATTCTTTTCACTATTATTAGTAGCTTCTACTGAAAGCATATTTTTGAACTCAGCTGATAAATCATCTCGTTCTACTAATTGTGTTCCATCTACAACTTTGATGTTTGTAGTTCTAGCAAGTCCATCATAATTAGCGATAATTTCTTTTATTTCTTTTATATTATCTAATTCTTTAAACTGATTAGTTTCAAAAGTATCACCATTATTTTTAGTTATTGATAATGATGTATTTGAAATTTTGTATAAGTTTTTTTCTAAATTATTTGTTGATTTTGTTATATTCAAACATGAATATAAACAAGAGAGAACTACTGTTAAAATAAAAAATACTATAATTGTTCTATTTCTTTTTCTTAAAATATATGCTATAGCATTTTTTAGCATTTTATCAACCTCCTATCTTCAGATTTTTTGTTAAAAAAAAGATATGACAAAGCTTTATTTATAATATAAGCCATATCTTTTATTTTTTGCTTAAAAATGTAGACAGCCCATGTAATTATATTATTTTTTTTGATTTTTGTCAATTTTTCCATCAACAGATTTAATATCTCCTTCTGCATAGTTCTCAAATGTTACACCACTTAATTTTTTATCTTTGTAAGTGTATTTACTATCTAATTATTAAATTTTCTCCTGCTCACTTTAAACTTTTTCACCAATATATTGAGAAACATATTGATTTGTATCAGTATTTAAAATCTTGAAAGTTGTATTTGCACTAGCAAGAGCATTTATTGTAAGCATACCTAAACTTGATTGACAGTCTAAAAGTATATAATCATAGTCATCTTTAATACTAGATAAGCAATTACTTAAAGTATATTCTCTACTCATTGCATAAGTAGTTAAATTATTCTGAGGAACAACATCTACAGCTAACTCTTTTTTCCTTGTTTAGCCAATGCTACTTCCAGATTAAATGTTGTTGTCTTACCAACTCTTCCTTTCTGATTTGTGATTGCAATTACCTTGCACTTACTTTCTTACATATTCTCGCCTTTTTTCTTTTAATTTAGTCACCTTAATTTAATAAGATGGCTGCGTATTCCATTTCTGGCATAAAAAAACTAACCATTTTTAATTAGTTCAAATATGTTTAATAAATTTTATTTAATTTTAAAATTGTATTAAGGCATATAAAATTATGTTAGTTTCTATATTCTTAATAGGTAGTTTTATTTTTTTCATTATAACCACACTCCCTCTGTTTCTTATCTACATTATATAGGAATATGGTTAATAAGTTAATTGTGCAATTTAGTAAATGTTTTTCATAACTCCTACACATTTATTTTTTAACGTTTTTAAACAAAAAATATGTTTTAAATGTTAAAAGAGATTTTATTTTTTTCCTTTATTTTCAATGGTTTAATAGTGTTTTTTCATAACTCCCCACTTACCAATTGATACTCGTTGATGGTAAACTTTTTGTATCTTCGTTCATTTTTTTATTTTTTCTCATTTCTCTTTTTTGATACATATCCATTATTTATCACTTCTTTCTATTTTATTTTACCTTAATTAGTATTAATACCACTCTAATCATAAACGCTAATATGATTGATATAACTAAACTATAAATAGTATTTTTAAGATTCACATATAACGCAATGACTATTCCTATAAAAATCAATAAATCAATTATACTTTTTAAATCAAAATACCATATTCCAATGTTAAATGACGATATTAACATTACTGAAAGAATTAGACTACTTATTATCATCGATACTTTGTTTTTTCCTTTTTAAACTTTTATTAGGAATTTTTAGTTTTTTAAATTCATTTTCCATTATTTTTTCCTCACAAATTACTATTCATTTGTTTCATCTATATCTAAATATAAGTTTATTTCTTCTTCTGTTGGTAATTTATCCATTAATTCTTTTGGTAGTTGTTCTTTTAGTTTATAAGTTGAAACACCTATAGGAACATTGGTAGATTTTAAAGACCAATCTATAGTTAACCTATTCTTTCCTTTACATAATAATAAACCAATCGTAGGTGCGTCACATTCTTTTTTTATTGTTTCATTAACTGCTGTTACATAAAATCCTAATTGTCCTATATATTCTGGTTTAAATTCGCTTGCTTTTAATTCAACAACTACATAACATCTAAGTTCCAAATGGTAAAATAGCAAATCAATATAAAAATCTTGATTATCAACTGAAATTTTGTATTGATTTCCGACAAAACTAAAGCCTTTTCCTAATTCTAGCAATACATTTCTTATTTTATTTATTAAAGCGGTTTCCAATTCTTTTTCCTTATATTCTTCTTTTAATGTAATAAAATCAAAAATATATGGATCTTTTATAGTATTATTCACTAAATCACTATCTTTTGGAGGTAACATTGCATTAAAATTATTGTTACTATTTCCTATTCTTTTATGAAATTTTGTTTCAATTTGAATAGCAAGTACATTTCTATTCCATCCATTTTTAATAGTATTTTCGGCATATATTTTTCTAATATCCTTATCTTTAATTTTTTCAATTAGTAATAAATTATGTCCCCAAGGTAATTTGGCAACAAGCTGTTGCCATTTTTCATCATCAGCATATTCTTAATAGAATAATCTCATTGACCTTATATTTCTTTCAGAAAAGCCTTTCATATTAGGAAAAGTTAATTTAAGTTCTATTGACACTTGCTTCGTAAAATTATTTCCATATTGTTTGTTTTCTGAAACGATTTTTCCTAATTTAAAATACAACATAATTAAATTACTATTGACTTCTTGCATAGTTTTAATTTGAGTATTTATAATTTCTTCTTTAATATTACCAATAATATCTTTAAAATTTTTATCTAGCATAATTCACATCCTTTCTATTGTTTTTCATAACTCCTACACATTTATTTTTTTAACACTTTTCAAGTAAAAATATGTTTAAAATGTAAAAAGAAATTTTATTTTTTTCTTTTATTTTCAAGGGCTTAATAGTGTTTTTTCATGACTTCCCACTTACTAGTTGATACTCGTTAATGGTAAACTTGTTGTATCTTCGTTCATTTTTTTATTTTTTCTCATTTCTTTTTTTTGATACACTGTTCAATTTGTTTACCTCAATTTTGATTTATTATGCCTATTTTCTTTTGTTCTTTTATTTCTAGTTGCTTCTTTTCTTTTTCTAATTCTTTTAAACTTTTTTTAGGTGTAGGCATTTTTTCTGGCATCATACCACCAATATCCGCAATGGCTTTTCTTACTTTTTTACCAACCTCATAATGGATGTCTTTTGCTTCTTTTTCGCCTTGCACATTATCTTTTAAAAGTTTTTGTTTAGTTTGATTTATTCTAAATAAATTGGCTACTAATTCATCTTCATTCATATTATCTAAAATATCTTCTCTATATCTCAATTTTTTTCTTTTGAAAATATCATCTGCTGTTTCACCATTATATAATCCTTTGTATCCAGCATTATGAAACTCAGCCATATTTTTAACACCAGCAGAAGATGCAACTTTCTGTAATGTATAGTTACCTTGTCTCGTTAATTTCCTTTGATAAAACCTTTTTTCATCATCTGATAATGAATCATACTCTTGCTCAATTATTTCTTGTTTTCTTGTTTGAATAGCAAAATAAGTCTGCCCTAAGGCTACAATTTCTTTACTAGGATCAGCGTTTTGCACTATTAAATAACATATGTATCTTGATAGTTTATAATCTTGGATGTTAGCAATAGCGTTATTATTTCTTTTTGACAACTTGTTGATTTCAACAAGTTGTTCATCTATATTAAAACCAGCGTTTTTACATGCTTCTTTTGCTTTATCTATTACTTTTTTAAAATTTCGCCAATCTCTATATTCTAAGGCAACCGAAAGTTCTCTAGCATACCAAAATTCATTATCATATTCATCAGTGTGTTTTATACTTTCAAAAATATTATTAGTATATTCATTCTCTGTTTTCTTCATTTTCTTCTCCTTTATTATTACTTTTTAACCCAAAAATACAAAAAATTAAGTTAAATCATTTTTTGGATTATTACTATACTCCATATAATATCTAGTTTCTGTTTCCTCTTTTATTTTAAAGCCAAGCCTTTTATATAAGGATATGGCTTTAATATTTTCTTTATAAACCCATAAATAAACATGATTATTATCATTTATGATATTAGTTATAATACTTGTCCCAATTTTTTGATTACGATATACTTCTTCAATGTAAAGTTCACCAAGTAATTTACCTGCACCATGATCATTAAGCATTAAACAACCAATAATTTTATTATTTACCATTATGTTATAGTAACTATTAATTAAAGAGTGAACCTCTCTATCAATATAACTATTGATACTAGCTATTTCATTAGTGCTTAATTCTTTGGCATATTCATAAATGGTTCTCTTTTTATATTCCTTTAACAAGGCTATATCCTTAATTGATGATCTAATAATCTTATATTGCATATTAATCACTCTTTCTTTAATTAAACTAATTAAAACTTAAAATATGCTTTCTATTATAAATAGTATACATATGTATGTCAATAATTTTTATAAAAAAATTAAGCTAGTTGGTTTTGCTTAACTTTTTACTATAGTACTCTAGACCAGTGTAAGTACCATCTTTATTTAATCTTCTTTCTTTGATGTAACCATCCTTAGTAAAACCTGCTTTTAGCATAGTTTTAGAAGAAGCTATGTTTAATTCGTTACAACACCCTTCAACTAAATAATATCCTTTATTAAGTAAATAATCGGTAACTTTACTTAAGGCTTCAGAAGCATAACTATGACCCCAGTAAGCATATTGCAGCATAAAACCAATAGTACAATAGTTATTCTTGGCATTAACACTTTCAACGGAAATTTGGCCAATTATAGCACCTGTTGTTTTTAAAGTAATGGCCCATCTTTCTTCTAGAGATTCATTAACATTCCTAAGCCAACTATCTAATTTTTTTTCTTCTTCCTCTTTAGTTATATTTGGCTTTTTTAAATAAGTAAATAACCTTTTATCAGAAATCATTTTATATAGATCATCAATATCATCTTTTTTCCATCTTCTTAAAATTAATCTTTCTGTTTCTAATCTTGGACTTAACATTATATCCTCCTAACTTAATTTTTCATATATTTTTTTACCAAATATTCCAACAATAATACCAGTTATATAAGCACTATTAAATAAATTTAAAACAACTTCACTTTTTAAATCTAGTTTTTCAAATTCACTTTGTCTTTCTTCAGGTGTTTGTTCTTTAGTACCATAACCCCATTCATCTTCATTTTTTAGAAAACAGTAATAACTAATATGATACTTATCAAACAAATCACATATTTTTAGAATATTCTCCTTATTTCTTGCTCTACCCGCAATAAAAAATTCATATTGCATATTTTCACCAACTTTCTGTTTATATTGTAACATATAAAATATTTATTTTATAAAATAATGTAATTAGTTATTGAGAAAGATTATTTTTCTTAATTAATTTTCTTTGATAACCTAGTTCATTTGCTTTAGCCCTAACTGCTTTTTCACTTCTTTCTAGAGCTTCTGACATTTCTTCATAAGTCATATTTTCATAATTTTCTCTTATATATTTTATTTCATTGCCTTGCCAAAACTGAGGAAGTTTGTAACTATACCCTTTTCTTCTTAGTAAATGGGCTACTGCATATTCACTTCTATTTAAAGTTTTGGCTATATCAGCATAGTTTTTACCGGCTCTAAATAGACTTTCAGCAATACTTATTTCTTTTTCAGTCCATTTACGATATCAAAGAGGATTTTCGGTATTATCTCTTATTCTTTTTTCTTTTAACCAGTCCGGTTCAAGACCAAGCATGTGTTTTTCTAATAAACGCGAATCCCACTCATTTTGGTTATTTTTCAAAAAATTTATTAAGTCTTCCCACGTAACAGCATAATATGATGTGTTATCTGTAAGTTTTATTTTGCGTAAATTAAGTCCTAAATTAACCCATGTATGCGAAATTTTTTCCCGATTTACACCAAGTATTTCACATATATCAGAAATAGTAATTACTTCATAGTTATTTTTTATCATTGGCCCTAGGCCCATTTTTACGGCTTTTACTTTTAAGGAAAAACATGTTCTTTGCATTATTTTGGCAATATCCTCTACTGATTTGGTACCCCATAATTCTTTTAACTTTATTTCTTCTTCCGGTGTCCAGTTACGTCTATCTTGAATTAGGGTAATACCAAGTTTCCTTGCTTTTAAATAAATAGCATTCTCACTTTTATTCATCATTCTAGCAATTATAGTATAATGACAATCTTTTGATAACTTTTTTAATCTTTCAACTTCTTCTTTAGTCCAGTTATTAGATGTGGGAATTGGTAAGCCATGTTTTTTTGCAACTCTACAAACAGCATTCCAAGAACAATTTAATTCTTTTTTTAAACAATGAGGTGATTTTTTACCCCAATTAGTAACAATATACTGTACTTCTTCATTTGTAAACTCTCTTTTTTTACCCTGCATAATCATCTTTCTTTTATTAACAGTACAACTATAACAAAAAAAATAATGTATTTCTACACTCTTATAAGTTTTTAGCATTTTTTTATCATGATATGCCTTTTCTTCATTAGTTATAGTAGATATTAGAGAAAAAACACCAGTAAGTAATATACTAGAAGAAATCCAAATTCTATATAAAGAAACACATTAACTGGTATCCTGGGCATATGGCAAAAAAAAACATTATTTTTCATTAATAATGTTTTTTTCGTGTTTTAATAAATTCTTTTTGGGTTACTATGTTTATCTCTTCTTCAGTTAGTGGTTCTACACGATGAATTTGATTATAAGTGGCTTGTTTTTCTTCAGATAACACAGACATTAAATCAGCATATTCACGGGCAAAGATTTTACCATCAATTATATTTTGATAGATTACTAAGTCACTAGATAACTCGGCATCATTATCACCAGAATAAATAACATTAGCCCAATCAACTGAAGCACCAGCAACATTAGTTTTTAATATTCGATATATATTTTTATCATAAATATCTTGACCTTTAAAATGTTTACATAACATATTTTCTGTTAACATCATTTTTTCACCTACTTATCTATTTTCTTTCTTTTTTTAAAACTGTCCACTAATCAGTTTAATTTCACTTTGATCCTACTTTTTAAATATGAATCTGCCCTCTCACTTTCGTTCGAGGGTCAGCCTCGGGCGGATATACTCCCGCCAGCGAGGTCTTATTACACCCTAACTAAGGATGAATGGATTACTCCTGCTGCCATCTCCGCTTTGGATTCCCACATTCGATGTCAGATAAACGACGGGCAACACCGCAAAGTTGTTGCACGCACGGTTGCTGTTGACGTTCCCACCTGAGTAAACAGTGAACGCACCGTACGCATTGGAAGAGTACGCACTCGGCGAAATTGTCCATTGTGTACTACTTAATAACCAGTCATTATTTTTGCAATCACTTACACTGCTGTTATTCCAATTACTTAAAATTTTATTTAAACATGTTGTTCTGTCCGTTGTACTTCCTCCACTTGTGGCATACCCATAATCACTCGGATACATTAATCCTACTTTCCCTGTCCATGTTGTTGTTCTTTCTACCGTGTCATTGCAATAGTCTCCACTTGTACATATTTTTCCTGTATTTGTGCTTCTTTCATATGTATAAAAATGTTTTGTTAAACCACCACTATTGCTGGTCCATGATGCAGTTCCTTGACTTCCTGTATTCCATACGGCATCACTTATTAATGTTTTTAATTTGTCTTTTATGCCTGTACTTGTGAAATTACAACTTGTTGTGGCATTATTTGTATTGTTATAACACTTTCCTGATTGGTTATTCCAGTATAATGATCCACCTACTGACTCACTTTCATATCCTGGATTTAATAATTTCATTAGGTCTGCTTGGCTCCATTCATTTACTCCATATCCATTATTTACAGAACTTTCACTTGTGTCCCACGAGTAATTACCTATTGATGTACTTCTTATTATTTTTACACGATCTTCTTTATTGCCAGACCCATCATCAACATTTTTCATTACTCCTATAATACGCCATATATCTCCATCAAAACTGACATAGTTATTTGGATCTTTACCTATATATCTTACGTTACCTGCTTCATCTGTTGCTAAGTTAGTTGTATCTGTTTGGGCTAATTCTGTTATTTTTTCAACCGCTGTAGGCGTATATTCACCACCTGCACTAACAACATTTACGCTAGCACTAAAAGTTTTACCCATAGCGTCATTTCCTGTTGCTTCATCTAACCATAATATTAAATTATATGTTTTAGAGCCACCAGTACCATTTTCTTCAGAAGCTCCTTTTAACCAACCTGTTGCTACTTGATAAGAGTTTTTTCTATTTTTTACATTAGCTAAATTAGAAGTATCTGTGTAAGAGGTTGCGCTTGTAAGAAGTGTACCACTAGTAGGTTTTGTTGTTTCATAAATTGCATATTTTATATTATTATCACCAATACCATTAGTGGTTAAAGAACTAAGTATAACACTATAAGAAGCATCAGTTGTACATTTATTAGTTATTGTAAATGTATAAGGCGCAATAGTAAGACCTTTGGTATCACTAATAGGATAAGTATTATCAAGTGAAATAGGACTAGATGATTCACTAAATTCAATATTAAAACAACCAACACTTAAGTTGTTATCACTACCACTTAAATTGGCTACATATAAAGCATAACTTTGATAAGTCATAAAGCAGCCTACCATCAATAATACTATTATTGCTAAACTTATTTTATATTTTAATCGCATATGTATCCCTCATATTCTATATGAGTCAATTATAGCAAAAAAAGACTCTTTTATTCAAGCCTTTATATTTAATTTCTTCTATTTTCACTAATAAGTTCCATATCTATTGTAAGTTGTTTTATTCTTTCCATAATTCTTCTTGCTTTAATAGTTTCATCGCTACTTGTATTAGACATAAAATGATTCTCTAGTTCTTTTAAATTAAGATTGGAAGTAAAAAATGTAGTTAGAGAATTGTTCATACGATATTGTAAGATAGAACCTAAAACTTCATCTCTACTCCATTCACTTACTTTTTCAGCACCAATATCATCAATACATAATATATCACATGTCATATATTGTTTTATTTTGTAATCGTATGTTTCCCAGTCATTTTTTAATTCTCTTAGTATTTCTGGAAAGTATATAATTAAGATTTTGGCATTTTTTTTAATTTGTAATTCATGCATTAAAGCACTGATAAGAAAAGTTTTACCACAACCAAAGTTACCATGAAGATATAAGCCTTTAGAAGGTTTAGAAAAATCATAATTAGAATAAAAATCATCTAACCATTTAATAACTTCTTTACGATTATAATCAGTTACATCAATATCTTTCATTCTAGCTTTGGCAACCGAATCTTCTTCACTTAAATGTTCTAAGTGACTAAGATATTCTACTCTTTTATATTTACATGGCACATATGTTGCATATACTTTATTATTTTCTTTTTTTAAAACACTAACATGACCAAGATAAGCATTTTTACAAGTATATAGTCCTTTACAATTTTTACAGTTAGCAATTTCTTTTAATGTGTCTTCTAATTTAGTTATTTTAGTCATAGCTTCTTCTTTAGTTAACCCAATATGAATAATTAGTTCTTTTAAAGCTTTATTTTTAATTGCTTCTTCATAATTCTTTTCTAATTCTTCTTTATTATAACGAAAATTCATAGATACCTCTTTCTTTAGTCATTGTATTTATTTAACATTGTTTCTAATTCTTGTGTTTCTTTTTCACTAAGTTGTTCTTTTTTAATATTAGCATCAAACCAAACTGGTGTTTCATTAGTAATTTTTTTATTGGTTTCTTTTTGAAGTTTGGTTGTATATTTTTTGTGTTCTTTTTCAGCTACTTCCATTGCATCTTTAGCAGTTTCAACATGAAGTCTTTTCCATTGACCGGCGATAGTTTCAACAAATGCTTGATTTAATTTATTGTTGTTTTTCTTTAAAACATAATCTATTAAAACGTTTACAACCGCAGGCTTTAGCTCTATATCTACTAATAAGTATTCTAGTAATCTTAAGTCTCTTTGAGTAGGTGTACCAGATTTATATTTACTAGCTAAAAAATCGTAAGGAGTGGTATTTTCAAAAACTTCTATTATTCTTCCTTTTTTAGAAGTGTCACCCTTAGGACTTTTTAAATATTCTGGTTGACTACGATAAACAATGGTTGGTAGTTTGCCTTGATGATTAAATTGATAGTATTTACGGGCTTGTATTCTTAATGTATTTTTATCAATAAAACCTTTTTCATTAACAGAAATTCTTATTATTTCACACATTTTTAATGTATCTAAGTCATATGCAAAAGAAAGGTTATTAATTAGTTCTTTCATACGTTTACTAAAAGTTTTTTCATTTACAAATCCTTTAGGTAGACTAGATATTAAAAGGTCAAAGTCTATTTTATCACTCATAACAATATCTCTTGTTTCTTTACCAATAGCTTCAAAGCTTACTTGTTCACTACTAGATTTATATAGTTCATCAAAATTAGTAGTAATATCTGTATAGTCTTTTAAAGATATAAAAACAGGACAAAATTCTTTTTTTAAGTTTTCGTATTCAATTGAACCAATGTTATTATATAAAACAACATTAAATATAGGATGAGCAAAAAATTCTTTAGGATTCATAGGTGAATATAGTTCATAAACATAACTATTAGGTTCACCAGCTTGAAAATAGGTTTTTAAAAGACCAATAGCTTCTAGAGATTTACGAGCTAATTTTATATTTTCTAAACTAAGTTTTAGAAGAGTCATTAAGTGATGATGATTATAATCTGGACTTACAAACGATAACCTGTCTAAATCCCGCCACAAAGTAAGATATAAGCTTACCGCATCACTGCCAATAATAGGTTCATAGAGACTAACAACGTATTTTCTATCTTCTTCAGTAAGTATGGTTTTATTAACAACTAAATATTTATCAGCTGGTAGTAATGTAATTGCCTTCATGAAATCACCTATCATTATTATAAAATACTACAAAAAAAAAACAAGGGTTAAATGTTTTTTAGTTCTTCTAAATGTTTATATTCGTCTTTTAAAATACTAATTAAATAGTTATTAATTGTTTTATCTTCAATTGTTTTAATAACTAGTTTTAAATTATTAATAATTTTATTTATTAGTTCTTCATCAATTTCAATAATAGTTTTTTCATCTTTATCATAGTAAATAGCATAGGTATTAAAATATATTTCTTTTTCACAATCTAGTATAGCAAATATTGGATACTCACCTAATTTATCTAAGATATGGCCTAAAATTCTAAGATGGATTATTTCTTGTTCTAATAGGTGATTTAGAGTTTTTAATAATCTTTGATTTTTAACAATAATGGTTTGATATAAATATTGATTAATAAGTGTTAATATACTTTCTTTAGAACTATAAAGATAGCGAAGAAAAAAGGATAATTCTTTATTATTTAAATTCATAGTATCACCTATTGTAATTTTATGTATATTAAAAAAAGAAATTACTTATTTGAGCAATTTCTATTTACAGCATCTATCTTGGTACACATTTGATACTTCATCTACTTCAGAATATGAATATACTGGGGTATAGGTATGATTATAAACATGGTGATTAACTACTGTTGTATGCATAGGAATAATATGAGGCACATTATAGTTCATAGTTCTATGACATACTCTATTTTGTGGACATTCACAAATAGGTTCACATTCTGCATTACAAGATGGTGGGCATGGTGGCATACAGTTTTCTATATTAGGCATATTATAACCAAACGCACTTTGGTAGTTCATGGATATGTTATCTCTTTCACAATTTTTATTTTTCATCATATTTGTCCATCCTTTCTATAGTAGGATATGAAAAAAAATAACCAGTGTCTAGGTTATTTAATTAATTTTATAAATTTTTCCATGTTTACTTACATAATATGATATAGCACAGGTAAGGATGCCACCAATGATTATGATAAGAAAAAAAATAAATGAACCAGTTTTAGGGTTATCTACAACTCCACAAGATTTGTAGTATTCTTCTTTGCTAACAATATTTCCTTTGGAATCGCTATAAGTACCATCAGCATACTCAGTACATTTTGTTATTTCATTTAAACAATTTTTAGCATAATCACTTTTAGTTGTTGCGTTACCATCCTTATCATAGTAAATACCATCTTTGATTTCACATGATTTTTTACTACATTCTTTTTGATAGACTTCTTTACTAACAACATTACCACTTATACCATAATATTGATTATCTTTTTCTGTACAATAAAATTTGTTAGTATTGCCACATTTTTTAGCATAATCACTTTTGGTTGTTATATTACCTTCGTTATCATAATAAGTATCACCAATAACTGTACAATAATTTTTTTCACATTCTTTTTGATAAGTTAATTTATCTACTAGTACCCCACTTTTACCATAATATTTATTATCAATAATCTTGCAATAGTGTTTTTCTTCGTTACTAGAGCATTCAGTATTATAAGTAGATTCATCTACAATATTACCATTTATGCCATAATAAGTCCCATCACTTAGTTTAACACATTTATTTATAAGACATTCTTTTTGATATTGTAAAGGGGTTGTTTCTTTACCTTGTTTATTATAAAATTTGCCATCTTTTTTAAGGCATTTATAAGCATCAGTACATTCTTTTTCGTAAGTTTCTTTGGTTGTAACATTACCATCTTTACCAAAGTAAGTGCCATCTTCCCAAATCACGCAATGATGAGGTTCACATTCTTTTTGATAAGTTTTGGCATCGGTAATCTCACCATTTTTATTATAATATTTATCTTTAAAAATACTACAATTACGTTCTACCTTAGTAAATTCACAATCTTTTAAATTAATTATGCATGTAGGGTCATTTTGATTAATAGTTTCAACTATAAGAACTCCTATAAATTCTTCACCAGTTAGAGCAGTTTTAGATGTTTCAAATGTGTAAGTGTTGCCATTTTGTTCCTTTAAGTACCAATCATTATCGTTATTTACTTGAATTTCAACGATTCTTACATTTATCATTTCTAATGTTAGTTTTATTGTATTTACTTTAGTAACTGTACCATTTGCTTTGTATTTTATATAACATCTTTGACTTTCAATACCACTGCTACTAACATATTTATCACAAGTAAATTCTCTTGCAAGTGATGAATCTGCTTTAACAATCATAGGTATGAACATAATCCATAGTAAAATTAATAAAATTCCATATTTTTTCATATAAACAAAACCTCCTGAAAAACCACCTGAAAACGGTTTTTATTATAGCACTTTTTTCTAAAAAGGCAATTTTAAATTACCATTTTGCATCATTTTCATCATGCGTTTCATTTCTTCAAATTGTTTTAGTAAAGTATTTACTTCTTCAACGCTTCTTCCTGAACCCGAAGCAATTCTTTTTTTTCTAGATGCTTTTAGTACTTCTGGGTGTCTTCTTTCATATGGTGTCATGGAAAGAATTATTGCTTCAACATGAGCCATTTGTTTTTGATCAATATTAACGTTATTTAAACCCATTTTACGCATACCAGGTAATAATTTAATGATGTTTTCAAGCGGTCCCATTTTTTTGATTTGTTTTAGATTAGTTAAAAAGTCTTCTAAATCATATTTACCACTACGCATTTTTTTAGCTTGATCAAGTGCTTCTTCTTCACTAATGATATCTTCTACTTTTTCGGCAATTCCCATGATGTCACCCATATCTAAGATACGTTCTGCCATACGATTAGGATGAAAAGAACTTAAGCCATCAAGGCGTTCTGAATCACCAACAAATTTAATAGGTACTCCTGTTAGGTGACGAATAGATAAGGCTACACCACCTTTAGTATTACCATCCATTTTAGTTAAAATAGCACCAGTTAAATGTAAGGCATTGTTAAAGCCACTAATAACGTTAATAGCATCTTGCCCCATCATCGCATCTATTACTAGTAATGTTTCATGTGGCTTATAAGTAGATTCTATTTGTTTTAATTCCGTCATTAACTCTTCATCAATATGAAGTCTTCCGGCCGTATCGATTATAATATAATCAAATTTTTTTTCTTTGGCATATTCTAAAGCATCTTTAATAATGGTGAGAACGTCCTTTTTCCCCTCTTCAAAAACGGGAATATTTAAACTTTTACCAACTGTTTTTAATTGTTCTATAGCTGCTGGACGATAAATATCACATGCTACTAAAAGAGGATGACGTGATTCTTTTTTTCGTAAGTAATTAGCAAGTTTACCAGCCGAGGTCGTTTTACCAGAGCCTTGTAAACCAACAAGCATTAAAATAGTTGGATTATACTTAGTTTCTAAGGGTGATGTATCACCACCTAAAAGTTCTACTAATTCATCTTTGACAAGTTTAATAAATAACTCATCTGGTTTTAAACTCTTTTGCACATCTAAGCCAAGGGCACGCTCTTTAACGTTATTAGTAAATTCTTTTACTACCTCATAGTTTACGTCAGCTTCTAGTAAAGCCATTCTAATTTCTCGCATTGCATCACTGATATTTTCTTCAGTAATTTTACCCATACCGCGAATATTTTTCATCGCTGTACTTAATCTATCTCCTAAATATTCAAACATAAAAATTTCCTTCCTATAATAGTTTTTCTAGTAATACCCTAGTATTATCATCTTTTGTACTATCTTTTATCTTAATTATTTCTTCTCTTTGTTTGTATATACCTAAATTTTCTTCATAATTATCAAGTTTTGTGGTAACTATTTTAATAGTTTTACCAACTGCACTTCTTGAAATACCTTTTATATCTGCTATCTCACCCATTGATAAATTTTCTTCATAATATAGAGAAAAAATAAGTCTTTCTTTAGGTGTCAACAATTTTTGATAAAGAGAAAATAAGTTATTGTAATATAAAAATTTATCCATTATATCATATCCTTAAATAAGCCATATATATATGATTCAATATCAAATGTTTTTAAGTCGGTCATTTTCTCGCCAAGACCTATAAATTTTACTGGTATCCCAACACTTTCTTTAATTGCAAGGACTATACCACCTTTAGCCGTGCCATCAAGTTTAGTTAAAACGATACCAGTAATATTAGTAATGCTTTTAAATGCTTCTGCCTGTAGGATACCATTTTGACCCGTAGTTGCGTCAATAACTAAAAGTGTTTCATGAGGAGCCCCAGGAATAATACGCCCTATTACTTTATTCATTTTTTCTAGTTCACGCATTAAATTTTCTTTGTTTTGAAGTCTTCCCGCTGTATCAATAAAAACATAATCAACATTTTCTTCTTTTGCTTTGGTAAGGCCATCAAATATTACACCACTTGGGTCAGTGTTACTTCTGCCATAAAAAGCACAACCTAGTTTTTCACTCCATAATTGTAGTTGCTCTACAGCTCCTGCTCGGAATGTATCAGCCCCGATCATCATAACTTTTTTACCTATATTTTGATATTTATAAGCAAGTTTGGCAATAGTAGTAGTTTTACCAACGCCATTAACCCCAACCATCGAAATTACAGTTGGACCTGATACGGATTCATTTATTTTGGCTGAGATAGATTCATTATTTACATATATTATGAATAGTTCATCCACTATAACTTCATTTAAATATTTAGTATCGACAATATTTTCTTTTTTAACACGTTCTTTTAAACGTTTTAAAAACTTATAGACTGTATTAACACCAATGTCAGCCATAATAAGAATTTCTTCTAATTCATCAAAATATGAATCATTTACTTTAGTATATTTAACACCTAACAAGCTTAATTTAGAAACAAATTCATCTCGAGTTTTTTCTAAGCCTTTATCATATGTTTCTAGTGACTCTTTTTCTTCTACGCTTTTTTTAATTACAATATTTTTTAATTTATCAAACAATCCCATGTGCTTTCCTCCTAATAATGACAAGCATTGTCACTTGATTTACCAACGAGAGTAGTACTTTTGTTATTTTTACCAACAATAACTTTATAAACCCTAACAGTTCCATTTAAAGAACATAAGTTGTTTTTATTTTCAAAATAACCAGAATTTACTAGGTCATTAACAGACATTTCTACGTAACAACTAGAAGTTGCTTGTTCAACACTTTCACAAGTGCCTAGATACATTTTTTTGGCTATTACATAACTTACTGCTGTATCTTCAAGCGATTTAATTTGATTTTCTAACAAGGCTTGTTTTTGAGTTTCAATAACTCTAAATACAGCAACACTAGACACGGTCGCTAAAATACCAAGAATTGTTATAACTGCTAAAAGTTCTACTAAAGTAAATCCTTTTTTCATAGTACCATCCCATCTATATCCCCATAAGTATAACATTAAAACTTTACAATTACAATTTATCTTGATATAATTTTGAAAGCGAAACAACAACTATTTTTAGAATTTGAAAGGAGAAATTATGAAATTTAATAAAGACACTACGTCCATTATTGCTTTAGGTGGACTTGGTGAAGTTGGAAAAAACATGTATGTTGTTGCTCACGATGATGAGATTTTAATCATAGATGCGGGTGTTATGTTTCCCGAAAGTGACTTGATGGGCGTTGATTACGTTATTCAAGATGTGAATTTTTTAAAGGAAAATGAAAAGAAAATTAAAGCTTTAATTATTACCCATGGTCATGAAGATCATATTGGGGGAATTAGTTTCTTACTGCAAAATGTTAGTATTCCTGTTATTTATGCACCACGAATTGCAGCAAGTTTAATAAAAAACAAATTAGTGGATAATCATTTGGATTATCAAAATATCGAAAGTTTTACAAAAGAAAGTATTTTAAATTTTAAGCATTTTAAAGTGGAATTTATCAATACAACTCATTCCATACCGGATAGTTTCGCTATTGTAATTGATACGCCACAAGGTGTTATTTTTGAAACAGGTGACTTTAAATTTGACTTGACACCAATAGGACCAATGGCTGATTTACATAAAATTGCAAGAGTTGGTGAAAAAGGCGTTAAATTATTACTTTCAGATAGTACAAATGCTTTGTCTGAGGGATTTTCAAAATCAGAGTCTTGTGTTGATGAAACACTTAATGATATTATTTCTAGGCATTATGGTAGAGTTATAATTGCTACATTTGCTTCTAATATTTATCGTATTAAGCATATAGTTGAAACTTGTAGAAAGAATAATAGACAAATTGTAACGTTTGGACGTAGTATGGAAACAAGCATTGAAATAGCATTTGAAAACGGATTGTTAAAAGATAGAAGTATTTTTATAGACGCTAATAAAGCAAAAACATTAAAAAGAAATGAAGTTTGTATTTTATGTACTGGTAGTCAAGGAGAACCACTCGCTGCCTTATCAAGGATAGCCAATGGGGTTCATAAACAAATATCACTTTTAAATGATGATTTAGTAGTATTTTCAAGTAAACCAATACCTGGTAATGCGGCTAGTATTAATAAAGTAATTAATAAACTTTATTTAAAAGGTGTTAAAGTATTTACGAATGAGGAATTTAGTGATATTCATACAAGTGGACATGCTAAACAAGAAGAATTAAAATTAATGCTTAGACTAGTTAAACCTGAGTATTTTATGCCAATGCATGGCGAATATAGAATGCTTATGAGTCATAAAAGTCTTGCTATCGATTGTGGCATACCAAGTGAAAATATATTTGTTTGTAAAAATGGTGATGTAATAACACTTACTAATACAGGGGTTGTAAGAGATGAGCCTGTTGAAGCAGGAGATGTTTATGTTGATGGCTCAAGAATTGGGGGCATTGGTGGCTCTGTTATTAAAGAAAGAAAGATAATGAGTCACGATGGTATTTTAATGGCTATAGTAAATATTAACCCATTAAAAAAAGAATTATTAATTAAACCAAATGTTACAACAAGAGGATTTGTTATGGTAAACGAAAATGCTGATTTAATTGATAAAATTGAACGCAAAGTAACTCAAATAGTAAGAGATTGTATGAGTAAGGGAAATTATAGTTATACTAATTTAAAAGGACAAATTATTTTAGAGTTATCTCCATATATAAGTGCTTTAACAGGTAGACACCCAATGATATTACCTGTCATAATGGAGGTTAGACAAGCATAATGCTTGTTTCAGACTGTTGACAAATAATTTCTTTGTTAATAGTCTTTTAATTTTAAAAAAAATGTTGTAAAATAAATACGTAAGGTTGCTTTATGTTTCCA
>JABLTO010010777.1_pt1 | contig 18525 bp, 13 predicted proteins | sample 7160091 | NCBI WGS metagenome assembly JABLTO01 (sample SAMN14651225, study PRJNA627086) | human gut metagenome | isolation source: feces | host: Homo sapiens
TACACATATACAGCATACACCTGTTTGTGAGTGCTGTTTTTGGGGATATGTCAAAATTGATAAGGCAAAAGTATTCTTAAATTGGGTACAAAAACCAAGCCCCCGTGAAAGGGACTATCATAATTCTTTGTTCCCACTATTTGATTATAGTTTTATTTAAGAATACCTTGCCGCATATTTTTTTACTCCTTTTCTGGAATGAAACTATTATATCACATCAGCTTTAGGAAAGCAAGTACCTAAAAGAAATTTTTCTTCCTCTTATATGTTAACAATCATACCGGCTTCTTGGCGTTCAGAATAGTTTCTGCTGTTTGCTGTGGTGTTTGGTTGGAATTGTCCAACCAAAAGCTGATCCGGGGTGTTGTCTGTATAAATGTATCGTATAAGGTTTCAACCGTAAAGCCGGAATAGCATGCTTTCTCCCTGTATAGTTACGTCTTTTTACAAACGTAAACCTGTTACGTTTATTGTGTGATATATATTATATCATATTTTAGTGCCATTGTCAATAATTTTCTTAATATTATCGTTCCTGTTCGTGATTTCGGTACTTTGTGTGGTTATGGTCTGTATTTCGTTGCTTGTTTTTCTCTAACCTCATTAGAATAGAGAATGGTTTTTCGTGCAGTTCCATATTTACATCAGCTTCAACATCTTTGTATATATCATAACTGTATTTACGTCCGTATTTCTCTTGTAGCTTTTGTATATTTGATTTTGTGTATTCATCATGGATTGTATAGCGTTCAGCCTGTACCGCCACCATATCTTCGGACGGAATACTCTTTTTGATTGATATAAATTCAGCTTTATCGTCAGCACATTGTTTTTCTAATTCTGTATTATTTGCAGCAATTTCTATAATAATATCATCATTTTTTATGTGCAATGCTTTATACTGTGGAATATCTTTTTCAGATTTGCAACTCATTTTGTCAAGGAAGGCGGATTTGAGATTTTGCAATTTTTTTATTTCTTTTTCCGTCTTGTCTATATGTTCCGTCAATTCTTTATGGCGAAAAATGTGTATTGGATTTAAATGTTTCTGCTCGGCTTTCATTTTCTTCAATTCGGTAATTTTATTATCTAACTGCTGGACAATTCCGTTATACCTTTGAACAGTAACATCAATAGTGGTGTTATACTGTTTGAGTTCTGTGGATATGTTTTCATTTTGCGTTATTTCATAACGGTTAAATATATATCTGTTCCGCAAATTCTCTAATGTATTTGCAAAATCCAAAACAGTTTTTTTCACCTTATCTACAACTATTGCCGATAGCTTTTTGATTTGTTTCTTTATTTCAAGCAACAAAGCGTTATCAGCTTTTATTTGCCTGTTCATTTCGCACCGTTCCGAAACACCGCCGCGCTGTTCTATGATATGCGCGGAAACACCCTCGTGAATAGTCGGCTGCTCGTCAATGCCGCACTCCTTGAAGCTGCGGCAGTCAACGCGTGCGTCAATGCTGTTCTGCTCCAGTGCCTTATTCGTGACTCCTTCCCATGCTTTGCGCCAACGTAAGACCTGTTCCTCGCTGTTCCACTCGGCGCATATGGGATTTTGCCTTCCGTATCGCGTACTTTTGGGATTTTTGCTTACCCTCTCATATCCCTGCTGTTCGGCTTCGGTGGGAGTCATATACAGCTTTTTCTTGTCTACCTTATACTGATACTGCTTTTCCCAGCCGTCAGCTTGTGCAGTCTTGAACTCGGCTGCTGTAAAGCCGCGTTCTTCATCACCGCGTTTGCATAAATACTCTTTCTGCGTCTTAGCCTGCCACTTGCCTTTATCATCAATCGGTCGCATAGTTAGCAGAATATGCGCATGAGGATTATGCCCGTCGGTGTCATGTATGCTGACGTCAGCACACATACCCTTATTGACGCACTGTTTGGATATAAAATCTTTAAGAATGGCTTTCCATTCATCAAGTCCGATTTCAACGGGTAAGGCAACAATCAGCTCCCGTGCAAGTCGGCTGTCCTTAGCTTTTTCGGCAGCTTCGACAGCGTTCCATAATTCTGTCCTATCCTGCCATTCTGGCGGAGCATTGGACGGCAAGAATATTTCGCTGTAAACACAACCGTGCTTGCGCGTATAGTCATGCATCATGCCGTCATAATCGTTGTAGATTTTCGAGCATGACGCATAAGCCGCAGCAGCTACTACGGAACGTCCAGTGCCGCGGCTTATCATCTTTGCTTCAAAATGGTAGATTGCTATTTTGAACACCTCCGTATGGTCTGCCATGCAGACACAAGTTTTTGTTTCTTTTTTCAAAAAGAAAATGAGCGGCAGCTCATGCTTGCTAAAAGCTGTCGGTGACAGGTTTTAGCAAACAGCCGAGAAAATGAGCGGTGCTCATTTTGCATTGGCAACAATGCTTTGCGGGAGTGGTCTCCAGCAATTCGGCTGTACCGATAATTACGCTTGCGTGATTGTCGGCGCTCCCGGCAAGGGCGCAACGTCTGCCGCTGAAAGCGAGCAGTACCACCACCTTTACGGTGGTGAGTAAGTGCGCCCTTAACAGGGAGAAGAAGGAGCTTCGCTCCTCGAAACCCCCTCAAAATAGGTACCCGTTTAAAAATCTGTCCTCATTCGGCTATGCAGAAACTCCTCCAGTTTTTCAAGTTCTACTGTTACTATCTGCGGAAAAACTTTTTCAAGAACCGCGCCTTCCTGAATTAATCTTCTCGTCCTCGCCTTACGTTCACGTACACGATTACGCGCTTCTGCTTCTTCAAGCCTGTGCTTTGCCTGTAATAATTTCTTCTCATCTTCCGTCATTGCTCATCACCTCCAACAAGCAATTCTTTTGCCGCCGAAAAATTCATAGCGGCGTTCATTGTTCGTATGTTTCTGTTGTTTATCTTCAGTGGCACACACCGTTCAAGCACTCTGTCATAGATACGCTTTCTTGAAATATCCGCAGGATTTTTCAGCTCGTCCAACGTCAGATTAGTCGTCACGATCAGCGGCCTTTTGCTCCTGTAACGGCTGTCAATAACGTTATAAACCTGTTCAAGCGCAAATTCCGATTGGCGTTCCATTCCCAAATCATCAATTATCAGCAACTCGTATTTATTAAGACTGTCTATAAATCCGTTTCTGTCCTCAGAAAACATATTTGTAAGACTGTTTAAAATCCTTGCAAAATTCGTCATAAGAACGGGAACGCCTGTGTCAATCAATGCATTAGCCACACAGCCCGCGAAAAACGTTTTTCCTGTTCCTGTGCCTCCCCATAGCAGTAAGCCCGTCGACATAGCCTTCATCTTGTCCCATTGCTCAACATATTTATGCGCTTTTTCCATTTCGGGATTATAGCCTTTGTCGTTCTCAAAGGTATAATCTCTTAAAGCCTTATCATGCAACCCGCTTGAACGCAGACGTGCTATATATTCCATACACTCACGCTTTTTGCTTTCTTCCTGTTCCTTTTTGTATTCAATACTTCTGCACCTGCACATCACCGGTACAGTCAATTGTTTAGATAGTATTTCAATTTTCATCTGTTTTGGCGTATTGCATTTGGAACAATAAATAAAACCGTCAGTTTTATTTATATATTCATTTTCTTTCAGCGGCTGTTCCTTGGGAATGCCATTTAATATTTTATCAATCCTTCTCATAAGCTTTCATCCTCTCCGCAATCATAGTTTCTTGTCTGCTGTTTGCTTTGTTGCTTGTTTCTGTCCTGCAATATCCAGCTTCGGATAGTAGCCGCGTGGTTCTGATATGTTTTACCCTTAGAAGACATGTACCTCGACAACCGTTCTATATACTCGTCACACTCCGGAAAATCAGTATGCAGCTTTTTATAATCCTCACCAGATAAAAACACGTTCAGAAAACTGCCATAGGCAGTGCGTTCTTCTTGTTCCCTCATTCTTATTATATTATTCTTATTTATATCATTCTTATTTCCGGGCATATTTCTGCCATCGGAATGAACAATTTTCTGCCCTTGATTTGATAAAAAACTGTCCTCGGCAAGACTGTTTTCTGTCCTCGGTACAGTCAGATTTTTGCCTTTGTAATCATGAGGGATTTTTACATATATCCGGCTCGCCTGTCCTATGCCTTGATGTACTCGCAAAATTAGTTTGTTGTCCTCCAACGCGGTAAGTGCTTTTTTTACTGTTGTACGGCTGCGGTCAATATCGGCGGCTATATCGTCAAGAGGGTAGTATACGAATATCCGTCCCTGACTGTCTGAGTAATCGGCGTTGACTATTGACAGCCGCGCTCTGTCAAGCAGCATGATATATACAAGCTTTGACGTTTCGCTTAACGGCACTGTAAGCAAAAATTTCGGATACATCATATACGGCAGCATAACTGTATGCGCTGTTATGTAGTCAGTCAACATCTTCAACCTCCTTTACAGTTTCTCTTATGCGATTTTCAAGTATCTGCAAGATTAAATCCTCTGCTGTATTCTTTGCATTCGGGTTCCCGAACGATGAAATGATAAAAGTGGTATTGCCGCACTTGCGCTTGTACGGTGCGCCAAGTGTAGCTGTCTGTAAAATATGTGGCATAAAAAATGCCTCCTTTCGCTGTAAACTTTAATACAACATTGTTGCAAGCTATCGCAAAGTTGCTTGTAAGCAAGCTTTCAGACAACTTTGCTTCGCTTTAAAGTCTACACGAAAAGAGGCAAAAACTCATTGACTGCAAATTGAGCGTAAATTGACTAATTTGCCGATATTAAATTTTTAATGTTTACTCCGTATACCGCAGTCATATTTTTAAGCTCCGTCAGCTTCATTTGCAATAGCTCCGACTCGTTTGTCCATAAATCGGTATATATCCTTAGTGCGGTCTTGAAATACATTACGGCATTGTCTTTATCACGCATTTGCAGATAAATACAGCCCATGTCCCACACCAGATTGGCGTAGTCGCTGCTGTTTTTGGAATTGTATTCCTTAACCGCATTTGCGCAGCGTTTTAACGCCTTTATTGCTTTTCTCGGTTCTCCCATACTGGCGGCTAAGTTGGCGTAGTTGCAGATTTGAATAACACTGTCGTTAGTAAATTGCAAGTGATTATCAATCAAGATACGGTAAGCACGTTCCATATAATCTTTTGCATTTTTAACATCGCCTATACTGTGATACAATCCGCCGATATTACCGTAGATATTTGCTACCAAATGCGGATTGACCGTCGTTATTTCCTCGCATAGCTTGACCGCCTGCTGTTCGTACTGCAATGCTTTTTTATGATTTTGATTACAGATATGCTCATACGCGGCTTTGTAATCAAGAAGCATTGCATTGTCCTCGTTTGTGTCGGCAAGCGTATTTTTCCATATATGCAAACACATCTTTTAGAAACAGCTTGTACCGCTCTGTGTCGTCATTCTTCGCAATATCTATTGCGTTCTCTACTATTTTAAATAAGAGCGTATGATACGGTAAATCTAAGCCGTGATAAAGGCACTGTATTCTTATGGCTTCAATTAAACTTATACAGCTTGTAATACTTGGTTGTGTATCGTCAATCGTAATTTCCTGTATCAGTGGATGGAGCGTGATTTTTCTGTAATCGTTTTCTTGTATAAAGCCGTATTCTATAAGCTCATTTACAGCGTTAAGATTATTCAAGCCTATCCATTTCGCCAACAATCTCGGATTTATTCCTTCATACGGGATCAACGTCATACAGCGCATAATTTTGACGGCTTCATCCGACAGACCTATCAAGGATAACAGCTTGTGGATATGCTCATAATATGTTGCTCTTGAGCTTGTGCCATCCTTTACGATGTTGATTTTATCATCTGTGTGAAGTACGCTCTTTGTGCTTTGAATCTCCGTTAACAGTCTGCACGGCTCCAAGATCCCAGAAGTCAATAAGCGTGCTGCAAGTTCTACCGACAACGTATGGTAGTGCAATTCATTGATAATGTTTTCAACCACATTAGTATTACTTCGTGTATCTGCATAGAAATATTCTGATAACGTTAAAAGGCTTTCAAGCGGCATTTCTTTTAGCTCAAAGTATGTATAATCCTTAAAACGACTTCGCGTGGTAAACAATATTTTGCATCGATATTTCATTATCACGTCAAATAATTCATCGTCTGATGCGGTGATATTAAAATTGTCGATAATTATTAAGGTGTCTTCTTTTAAGCTCCTCAAAAAGCGGTTATGCTTTTTTAAGAGAATATTCTCGCCGTCCGTAAGGCTATCATCAGCAAAATCGCAGTCTGTAATCATTTGCTTTAAACTGCCGCCATAGCTGAAATACAAAATGTTCGTGTATTCTTTTTTGTATCTTTGAGCATACATTTTAACAAACTCGCTTTTTCCTATACCTGCAACGCCCTGAATAAAGACTTTGCTTTCATCTTCTAACATGGTATGCAGTTCTTCGAGCTCGGTATCGCGGCCGCAGAAATGCTTGCAGGGCTTGGGAACAAGACTGTATATGTAATCCTTTATTTGCGGAGAAAGCGCTCCCGAAGCTATCAGCTTCTTTGTGTTAGCGTCCCTTTTTATGAATTTCCTTTCCATTCCAAAAAAGACAAGCTTACTAATGAAGTTTGATATATCAACATCATCTTTGTATGGATAATTGTCTGCAAGCTCTTGCTTTTTTGTTTCAGATACAGTTGTATCACTCATCAGCAGATCATACAGTTCCGTAACAGCCATATCTTTATCATAAAACAAAGGCAATATATTTTCTTCAATATCAATAGCCATAGCTTCAAGATTGCCAAGCGCAGAATAATACGCTGTGATTTTAGGGCTTAGTTTTGCAGTACCATTCAGCCAACGGCATACAAGTCCGTTGTCAAAATCGAAATCTTTGGCTTCATCGCTTTCCATAAAATCTTTAAAAAGCTCATACATAAAATCAATTTGGTTTATATTTTTGCTCTCACCGATAAAGTCCATAAGAATCTTTACGGTAGAACAGAAATCACATATTCTCACAGGCTTCACCTCCGATTTTGTCAATTTGCAGTCAAATTCCGCTCAATGTAAAACAGCTTGGTCTGTATTATACTATCAGTATAACATAAATCGCTGTAAAAATATATAGAAATAGGAACAGTAATTATTAATATTTTGTAAAATCATTCGACATTTTCTATTGCATTTTACCGAGGTTTGCGGTAAAATAGTAATATACAAAATATCTTGAATTGCTGTTTCGGAAAGGAATAAAAAATGAAACAGAAACAGCAGTATAATAAAATAACGGCTCTTTATTGCAGACTGAGCAGAGATGATGAATTTAACGGCGACAGCGTGAGCATACAGACACAAAAGGCAATGCTAAAACATTACGCAGATGAAAACGGTTTCGGTAACTGCCAATACTTCATAGACGACGGATACTCAGGCACTAACTACAACCGTCCCGATTTTCAGCGGCTCCTCTCAGAGATTGAAGCAGGCAAGGTCGGAACGGTCATAGTAAAGGATTTATCCCGATTAGGCAGAGAGTATTTGCAGACGGGATATTACACCGAGGTGTTGTTCCCAAAACATAATGTTAGATTTATCGCAGTCAATGATGGTATTGACAGTGATAACGGTGAGAACGAATTTGCTCCGTTCAAGAACATCATAAACGAATGGTATGCAAAGGATATTTCCAAAAAAGTTCGTTCGGCGTACAGAACAAAGGCTCTGAAAGGCGAATACACGGGCAGACGCGCTCCATACGGCTATATGAAATCGCCGGAGGATAAGCACAAGCTCATTCCCGATGAACACGCTCCTATTGTACAGCGCATGTACCGTATGGCATTGGAGGGTAAGACCTGCACCGAGATTGCATATACTCTTAAACAGGAGCATATACCAACTCCCGGAGCGTATACAAGGGATAAAAACGGCGTTCTACAGAAAACGGAGGGCATACAGTTTCCGTATGATTGGATAAAGCGCGGCGTACAGGTTATTCTTCAAAATCCCGTTTATACGGGCGATATGGTCAGCCAGCGGCGTACATCTAAATCATTTAAGGATAAGCGCGTTATTGTAAGACCGGAAAGCGAGTGGATAACCGTTCCGAATACACATGAGCCGCTTGTCAGTCGAGAGGATTTTGAAACGGTACAAAAGCGTATCAGCGTTAAGAAGCATTTTAACGAGCCCAATCCCAACAATATTTTCAAGGGGTTGCTCATTTGCGGCGAATGTGGAAAGACAATTGTGTATAAGAAAGAACATAGCGTTAATCATACTCCGAAATATAAATGCAACAGGTATGTAAGGCATGGTAAAGGTAGCTGCACACCTCATTCAATAAATGCTGATGATTTAAAGGCCATTGTGTTGGAGGATATAAACCGCCATATCGCGCTTTCAAGCGAGGATAGGTCATCATACATAGAGCGGCTTATTAATCGTTCTGACAGCCAAATACACGGCGAGAAAACTTCTTACCAAAAGGAAATGCAGAAAACAAAACAGCGTCTTGACGAGCTGAATATAATCCTACAAAACCTTTATGAGGATAAGGTTTTCAAACGTATTTCCGAGGAACGGTATTCCGCAATGTCCGCAAACCTTGAAAATGAGGAAACACAGCTTAAAGAGCGGTACAATGAACTTAAAATAAAGCTCACCAATTACACAAAGCAGAGCAAATCCGTACATGAGTTTGCAGATTTACTTGAACAATACACAACGATAACCGAGCTTGACGCGGTTTTACTGAACACTTTGATTGAGAAAATCGTTATCCATGAACAGATAGATGAGGACGGTAACAAGGTAATGCCGATTGAGATCTACTATCGATTTATAGGGAATGTCGGTATCGGTTCATAACATATGATTTTAAGGGCGGTTATCATGACCGCCCATTACAGGAAAGTTACCGCCGCAATAAACAACTCACTTGCTTGATACCTTGACTTTTCGCGCCGGGATTGTCGTTCCCGTACCCTTCCATCAAGTTGATACCGCCCCAGACGCAAAGCCCCGCGCCGAGGGCGATTACCAAGGTTTGCAGCACATTTACTGCTTCACCGAAAAATTGCATATTAAAGTTCCTCCTTTTCCTGTTTTGGTTTTTCCGCCGCCTCCTGCGGCAAGTCGATTTTGTAATAGTCGAAAACCTCATGCTTTGATACAATCGGTTTCCTGCGTTTTAGATATTTCTCTATATCAAATGTGTTTTTCTTGTCGTAGTCGGATAAATACTTGTAATTGGGGTGCCGGGTTATATCAAATTTATCTGACAGAAACGGCCGCACGCCCCGTAATTGCAGAATACATTTTCCGCCGTCCATAACGGCCAATTCGTCCTCGCTCATAAGCGCTTTTCCTAACTTTTGATAATTTAGCCCATAAGAATTTTGATTGCTCCGCGTTTCGGAAGTATTATATAGGTCGATGGTTTCCTTGCCTAACACCTCGGACAGTTCTTTGAGCGTGGTTTTTTCCTTACCTCCCAAAAATAAAGTGCTGTCGCAATTCCCGGTTATGGTATCGGCGTTGTCCTTGTAAATTGCCTTAAGCTGGCTTTGCGCCTGCAAGATAATACACGCGGAAATTTCACGGCTCCGTATAGTAGCAATCAGCTTTTCAAAGTTCGGGATTTTGCCGATATTTGAAAACTCGTCCAAAAGGCAGCGCACGTGTACCGGCAGCCTGCCTCCGTATTCGTTATCCGCCTTATCGCAAAGCAGATTGAAAAGCTGTGAATACATCATGGCGACAACAAAGTTAAAAGTGGCGTCCGTATCGGAGATGATAACGAAAAACGCCGTTTTCCTGTCGCCCAATGTATCAAGCTCCAATTCGTCATATTCCATTAAGTCCCTGAGTTCCTTTATGTCAAACGGCGCAAGCCTCGCGCCGCAGCTAACCAAAATCGATTTCAGAGTTTTGCCCGCCGCTAATTTGAATTTGCGGTATTGCTTGACGGCGAAATGCTCCGGTTCCCTTTCCGCCAGGCGTTCAAAGAGCATATCCACCGGGCTTTTGAAATTCTCGTCGTCCTCCCGCGCTTCGGAAGCGTTTATCATATCCAAAAGGGTAATGAAGTTCTTTTCTTCCTCCGGCGCTTCGTACCAGATATAGCCAATATACGCCGAGTAAAGAAGTCGCTCCGATTTTATCCAGAAATCTTCGCCGGACTTTTCGCCCTCGCCTTTGGTGTTTTCAATCAGCACGTTTACCAGCTTCAAGATGTCCTTTTCGCTGTTGATATAGGCAAGGGGATTGTAGTGCATACTCTTTTTGAAGTTAATTGTATTGAGTACCTTAATGCGGTAGCACGCCCGTTCCAGCAGCCTGCCGCACTCGACTAAGATACTGCCTTTCGGGTCAGTAACCACATATGAAGAATGAAGCTGCATAATCTGGGGTTTTACAAAAAATCTCGTCTTACCGCTGCCGCTGCCGCCGATTACCAGCACGTTTTTGTTCCGCGCGTACTTTGCTATTTTCGGACGGCTGTTCATGGTGAGCCATTCGGTGTTTGTCAGCAGGATATTGTTCTTGAAATCCTTATCCATATACGGCTTGATGTCCGCCGCCGTGCCCCATCGGGCGGAACCGTACTCCGCGCCTTTGCGGTATTTCTTTACATTTTTGCTTCGTACATACAAAATACCCTTGACTGCAATAACACCTAATACGCCTATTGATAAATCCATAATATGAAAAGAGAGTACCGGCGCTTTGAACAGCTCTGATACCCCCTTGACAAGGGCAAATATTTTGTTTCCCTCGGTTATCCTGCACATATACGCCAGCTTATCCGCGATCCAGAAGATAAAGAGGAAGGGGAGGTTGGAGAGGATCACTTTTTTATCTATCTTCATAATTCCACGCCCCTGTCCTGTACCTTGACTTTTTCGCGCCGGCGGTCCTGTGCTTTTTCAGCCGCTTTTTCCTGTTTCAATTCTTCCCGGACAGACTTTTTCTCTTTGCGTTTCAGGATTTTCTGCGAATACTCGTTAAACGCCATGGAAATACGTTCCTCGTCCCGCCCTTTGAAAAACACATAGTAGAGGGGCGGGTCTTTGGTTCGATCTTTCTTTAGGGCAAAGTCTATCTCATATTTCTTTGCCGTGCGGGTAAAGACACCGATGTTTTTGTTGGTGATTTCAATGTTGGAAAGCGCCGCGTTCTGCTTTTCCAAATCCGCCAAGCTCTGTTTCCCTTTCGGTATCTCATGCGACTTATTATTGCGGCTCTGCAAATATATCTGCATGGCCTGTGCAAGCACGCGGCTTGTCATTTTCGTTGCGGAAACAACCAAGGCAATCGTTTTTTGCGTTACTTCCTCCTGAATAGGCAATTCCCCCTTTCAAGCGCAAAGAGGGGCGGCGTATCTTTGCCGCCCCCCATTGCATATTTACAATTTTTATCGGATTACTTCACCCAAATTTCATTTTCGGAATCTGAAACAGTCATATGGGTATTAGCCGCCTCCATTACATCGTAGAAAAACCATGCCTTATTGTCTTTCAAGTCGGTGAATTTATCCAGCACAGACAAGTTTTCATTGATATATTCCTTATCCGGCGTTCTACCCGTCGCGTGGTTGACAACGGTTACAACCTCGGCACGGGTGATGTTAGCGTCGCCTTTGAATGTACCGTCCGCATAACCGTTAAGCCATTTCTCATTTGTGGCAAAAGAAATGTCTTTGACCGCCCAATAGCTGCCGTTTACATCGGTGTACTTTGTTGTGTTGGCCGGATATTTTACATCATGGAACAAATCATAGTAACGTACCGTCATAGCCGTAAATTCGGCGCGGGTGACAGGCGCATCCGGCCGGAACGTCCCGTCCTCATAACCTTTGATGATGTTGTACTTTTCCAGATAGCCCAATTCTGCTGCATACCAATCGCTGCCTGACACGTCGCTGAAGGTTGCCTTGCCGCTGACTTGTTCGCCCTTTTCCTCTGAAATGAGCCGTGCAAAGATCGCCGCGGCCTCGGCGCGCGTCATATCGCTGTCGGGACGGAATGTGCCGTCCTCATAGCCGACAATGTATGATTTATGCTCTGTTGCCGGAAGTATGATAACGCCGTCTTTGTCGGTTTTGCCTGTGACCTCGTTGTTTTCCCGGTCTTTCAAAATAACGTTGTAATCTGTTTTGGCTTTGCCACTACGGTCGGTTACGGTGATTGTGTACCAGTTTCCGTCCTCCAATGTTTTGCCCGTGGGCAGGGTGAGGGTTACTTTATCTGTACCCGTGGATTTGGAAACGGAAACGGTTTTGCCGTCCTTATCGGTCACTTTCACATTGACGGAATTGATACTGCTGACGAATCCGCCGCCACCGCCACCGCCGGAGATCGAGCCGCCACCGCCGCCGGAAGATTTCACGGGCAGCGTTACCTGACCGCTGGAATTTGTTGTGCCGCTTTTCTCTGTGGTTTTATCTTTGACTGTTACCGAAACACCCTTGACAGGGTTGCCGTCTTTATCCTTGACGGTAACTGTGGTTTGATTAGAGGTTGTGAGCGTGTGCGTATCGGGCAGGGTAACAGTTACTTTCCCGTCCTCAATTTTGACAAGGGCATTTGCGATATTGCCGTCTTTGTTCGATACCGTTACGGTATAGGCGGTTTCGGTTTCCTCTGTGTCCGGTGTACCGTCCCCGTCCGTGTCCTCGCCGGGTTTGGTTTCGGTAATATCCCCGTCGCCATTATCGCCTGTTACGTCCTCATTCAACGGCGGTACAGTCACCTTGCCGTTTTGATCTGTGATACCATTTGCAGACTTCTGCGGCTCCGGCTCTGACGGCTCCGATGTTTCTTCCGGCTGTTCCGTTTCTGCCGGGCTTTCCGGCGTTTCGGTTGCCTCCGGCTCTGCTGTCGGCGCGGGGCTTTCCTCCGGCTGCTCGGTTTGCGCTGCCGCCTCGGTTATGGTTATCGGCATACCGGAAACAGGGGTATTGTCCGCTTTGTGTAAAACCGTTACCGTCATACGATTGTTGTAATCGTCCACCTTGATATTTTCAGGCAATGTAACGGAAATATTTTCGCTTTCCGTGATATTGCCGTTTTCGTCCGGCTCGCTCTGGGTAGTGGAAAGGGTAACAAATGCCTTTTCAATAAATCCCGTTTCGTTCTGGACTGTAACCGCATAGCCGTCCACCTCCGCATAACCGTTGACGTCGGTATAATCAATGTTAGTCGGCGGAACAGTTGCTTTGCCGTTTTCGTCCGTGAGGTTGCTCTCGGATTTTTCGGTGCTGTCAGCCACCATAACAGGCATATCCTTGACGGGTGCGTTTTCGCTGTCCGTTACCGTTACCGTGATACGGTTTTCAATATCAATCAAACTGCCCTCCGGCAGTTTTACATTCAGTTTGCCGTCTGTAATCGTGATAAAAGCGTTTTCGATTGGCTTTGTTTCATCTGTTACCAAAACATTGTAGCCGTTCACAACGCCCTTGCCCTCGCTGTCGGTGTAGTCCTCGGATAGAGGGGGAACAACCATTTTCCCGGTTTCGTCCGTTGTTCCGGTATAGGTCATTTCCGCAATATCCTTGACAGTAACATTTATGCCATTCAGTGGGTTGCCCATAGAATCCAGCACAGTAACAGTAATGCGGTTGGCATGGCTGATTGTTTTATCCTCCGGCAATGTTACCGCAAGGCTGCCGTCCTCATTGTAGAATACATACGCATTTGGGATAAATCCTAATTCGTCATTCACAATCACATTGATACCGCTTACATTGACTTTACCGTTTTCATCGGTATAGCCTTCGTTTGTGATAGGCAGCGTTACTTTACCATAAATGTCAGTAATGCCTTTTTCCATATAGTCCGCGTCGCCGATTGCAATCACGGTTACGCCTGCTTGCGTATTGCCGTTCTGGTCGGTTACGGTGATAATCACCGGATTTTCCTGTGTGGGTTTTACGCCGTCCGGTAAATCTACAACAAGGTTATTACTTTCACCGATGTAAATATCGCAGTTGGGGATCACAACATTCGTCTTGTCGGTTACTGTTACAACATACGTTTTCTTTTCTTCGCCGTCGTCCGTGCCGATTGTGCCGTTATCGTCGCCCGTACTGCTCTGGTTATTTGGTACGGTGAGCTGTCCATTTGCGTCGGTTGCTCCGGTTGCGGCGTTGCTGTTGCTGTCATAAATGAAAATCTGCAAGCCCTCTTTCGGTGCTTGTGTATCGGTGTAGAAAACATTGACCGTCGTCCGGTCGGCGTAATCTAATAATCTGCCCTCCGGCAGCTTGATGGTTACGTTGTCGTCCTTGTCAATGGTAATTTCACTATCGAAAACAGGCTGCCCGCTTTCATCAGTCAAAATGATTGAATAATCGCCGACTTCCGCATCGCCGTCCTCGTCCGAATGGTCGGTGTCCACAAGCTGGGGAATTTCTACCGTCTGCAAAATTTCGCCGCAAACAGTACATTCAATATGCTTGCTGCCTGCATTTTCTATTGTAGGAGGCGTATCAACAATCCATTCAGACGGCTTGTGACCTGCCGCCTCGGTATAGTCGCTGGTGTAGCTGTCGCCGCAAACTTTACAAGTGTAGGTCGTATAGCCGTGTTCCGTACAGGTGGGTTCCGTTACAGCCGTTTCATAATCGTGCGGAAGTTTATCCGTATAATTATCCTTGTAGGTATCGCCGCAGGTTTCACATACATAGGTCGTGTAGCCCATCTCCGTACACGTAGGCGGCGTTACCGTTTCGGTGTAATGGTGCTGCTGGCACTCGGTAATGTCCCCGATATACTCTTTGCCGCAGTCGGGGCAAACATAAATTGTATACCCATGTTCGGTACAGGATGGGGGAATTACCTGCTGGCTGTAATTATGCTCGGTCATGTCCGTATAGTCGTCGATATAGCTATCGCCGCATACCGTACAAGTATAAGTTGTAAAGCCCATAGCCGTACAGGTCGGCAAGGTTACAACCGCATTGTAATCATGTTGGAGCTTTTCGGTGTAATCTGAAATATATTCATCACCGCAAACGGAACAGGTGAAAGTCGTAAATCCGTGCTCCGTACAAGTCGGCGCGGTTACATTTGCCGTATAGCTGTGTTCTGCCTTATCCGTGTAATCCGCTGTGTAGCTGTCGCCGCAGTCGGCACAGGTATATATGGTGTAGCCCATTGCCGTACACATTGGGGCGATCACTTCTGTTTCATAGTGGTGTCCTGTCGGAAGTGCAAGCACCGTTTCACATACAGTACAAATCTGCGGTTCGGTACAGGTTGCCGCCGCGCCCGGCGTATGGCCGGTTGCGGATTCCGCTTTTATCATCTTTTCGTCGCAATTTAAGCAATGAAATTCAATCACACCCTCGCCGGTACAGGTGGGGCTTGTGACCTCGGTGCCCTCGTCCCAGCTATGGCCTGTCGGCTCGGTATAGTCTGAAACGAAACTTGCGCCGCACATAGTGCAGGTAGAGGTTGTATAGCCCTGTTCGGTGCAGGTCGGCTCTTTGGTAATGCGTTCGTAGGCATGGGAAATCAAGGCTGTCATATCCGTAATGTAGGTATCACCGCAAACCTCACAGGTATGCTCGGTGTAGCCGACTTCCCGGCAAGTGGGGTTGTGGACAGTCGTTTGATACTTGTGCTCGCCTGTCGATGTGGTGGTTTCGTGGAAGTTCCCGCAGTTTTTACACATGGTTAAAACAAGCCCGCCTTGTTTACAGGTTGCCTCGCGGATTGTAACATCCTCGTAGTCATGACCGGCTGCCGGGGTGTAGTTGCGTTTTTCCAACCGCCCACAGCCGTCGCACTGCCAGCGTTCAAACCCTAAATCGGTGCAGGAGGGCGGGACGGTTTCAACGTAGCGGTAATCGTGGACATGGGGCGTGTTGGCGCTGCTGCCGCTTTCGCTTTCATTGCCTGTGCTGCTGTCCAGCAGCCACACATAGGAAACACCGTTTTCCACCATGTTTTCGCCGTCGTACTCGTAGTCGATTTCGTAATATACCGGGTAATATCCCGCCTCGGTGTAGTTGGGCGCGGAAGTCTGGCTGCAATTTCCTGCCGATTTGCCGTAGCGGATAGAAGTATGTACTCCGCTGTCCGACAAATCCGATACGGTAACGGTGTGCGCCTTGCCGTCCGCCTCGCCGTAATAGCTTGCCACCACGCTTTTGGCAGCCACATATTCGCTGGTTTCATACCCGCACTCGTCGCAGGTTTCCGCGACGTAAAAGCGGCTGTTGCCAAGCTGTGCGTCCACCGTTTCGGTGAAATCGTGGCGTTCCTGACTTTCACTCGCCCTTGCCTGTGTCCCTTTGCAGAACTGGCAATACTTTCCCTTTTTCAAAATGGTGTTGTGGTAATCGTCGTTATATGGGATATATTCGGTATTGTCGAAGTCCACAAAAAAATTATTGTCGCAGGAATAGAGGGAATAGACGTTTTTATTAAAACTGTAAATGTCCGGCCCCTCAATGCTGTTGAGTGTGCCGCAGGTCTGGCAGACGGATTTTGTGAAGTGATACCCCGTGAAAAATGCGTCCACGCCGGGCGTCCCGTCATCTAAATTGCCCGTGCCGTTTCCATCAATTAAGGTGCCGTCGGAATATTTGACTCCCCGGTTTAAGGCTGTTTCGCCAGATTTGGTGTATTCCGGCACGCGGTAGGTAAGCCCCAGTGTGTCGCGCTCGCATACGGTGCAGTATCCGGTTTCATAGGTGGTCGTGGCGTTTGCGTCAAGCTCGTTGGTGCGTCCGTTTGCTTTAAGCCAATTATCCGCCGGATCGGTGTATTCGCTCGACTGTGCGGCGAATGTCACCTGCGGCACGCTGCCAAGCAGGAATACCGCCGCAAGCAGCGCCGACAAAATGGATTTTGTCTTGTTTCTGGTTTTCATTTTTTCTTGTCCTCCTTGTTAAAATTCATTTTTTCAAAAAGCGCTTTTCAAACAAAATGCCGCCAGTCAAGGCGGCCTGTACTGCCTGTATATGGATTTATTCATGGCCGTATAAATCATGGTTCACCCGCGCGGTATAGTAGCTGTCTATGGTCGAGGGCGCATTGAACAGAGCTGCAAGGAGATACTTTTTGATGTTGCGTACCTCTGTGGTGTTGGACTTCATGCAGTCGAGCACATACTCGATATGCTCCGCGTTCAGCTTTAACAGTTTTGATTTTACAACCGCCGCCGGATAAACGTCCCCGGCAATTACCAAGCTGTCTTTGTTCGTACATACCGTTTCGGTCAAGAGGTCAACAATCTCATCAAGCATTGCAATATCCGGTTTCAGCTTGACCGTTAAAATGTCATACTCGATATTTTCTTTGATTAAATCCCTGTATGCGTCCATCTCATCATATCCCATCTTATCCCTGCTGCGCTTTTTTACGTTCGGTTCCTCTTTTTGATAAGATTTGATAGGATAAGTAGTTGATGTATTCGTATTTGATAAATCTTTATTTGATATATTAGTATTTAATTGCGCGGGGTTTTCCTGTTCAGGACAACCCTGTTCAGGTTTTCCCAAGACTGGGTTATCCAAGACTGGATTTTCCCGTTTAGGTTTTTCCTGTTCAGGCAAAGCCGTTTCAGGCTGTTCTAAAATGGTATATTCAATCGTGGTAAGCTGCCCCTTGTCATTCCGCACGCGCTCACGGACAATATATCCGTGCTGCTCCAATTCCTTGACCGCGCTGCATATGCTGTCTATGCCGTCCTTGCAGATTGACGCCAGCCCTTTGGTGGTGTAGTCCCAATTATCCGGCAGGGACAGCATAAGGGACAAAAGCCCTTTTGCCTTTAAGGACAGCGAAGTATTCCGTAAATGGTGGTTGCTCATTACGGTATAGTCGCGGGTTTTGTTGATTCTGAAAACCGCCATTAAAAATCCCCCTTTCCGTGAAATGAAAAAAGCGTCAGGATTTTCATGTCCCAACGCCTTTACTTTGTATTATTTTCTCTGTCTGCGCGCCCTGCGGCTATGCAGGCGCACATAATCATCACGCCGAACGCAGCTCCGGCAATAAAGCTAATGATTGCAGCTATCACTGTCATTTCCTCCGTCCGTATTTTTAAGCGGTTCATATGCCGAACAGGTTTTCCCATTATGGCAATGCAGATACGGGCAGAATGGGTTCCGGTTGTCCAGCAAATATGTGTCCTGCCCGGTCTTGCAGGTCGGGCATAGCTGATTTGTTTTTTGGTGGTTCATTTATGAAAATCCTTTCTCATAAAATTTGTTTTTCCGGTCTGTTGACCGGCTGAGGATTTTATGTTACAATACGCATAAATAGGGAGCAATGAAACCGATGCGGTAAAACAAAAAATGCCTGATTTTTTTATAATCAAAGCATTTTGAGAGAAGAAAAATATTTAATTTTAGAGTTAATACTGTATATTGACTATCGGAAACCCTTGATTTTACTGCATTTGCGGGCAAGTCCTGTAAGAACACTCGCACCATACCGGAACAGCAGAATTTGACTGTTCCGGTTTCTTTTTGGTGTCTTTAGACGTGAAAATAAACCCCCAGTTCTACTGGGGGAAGAAAAAAAGCTTTAGCATATGCAAATAAAACCTCCTGTGATATAA